>Ga0307488_10005678_pt1 | contig 10304 bp, 11 predicted proteins | sample SB02metaG_FD_202248 | JGI IMG/M metagenome (GOLD analysis project Ga0307488, IMG submission 202248) | Sea-ice brine microbial communities from Beaufort Sea near Barrow, Alaska, United States - SB 0.2 | ecosystem: Environmental > Aquatic > Marine > Coastal | place: USA: Alaska | collected...
GTTCGGACGGACTTGTCCCGGGGTTCTCGATTTAAAATGATAATTAGATGCTGGTAAAGGTTTATGGTAGTGCAGTTTTTGGGGTTGAAGCTACCACAATAACCGTAGAGGTGAATGTAGTAAATGGTATTGGCTATCATTTAGTGGGGCTTCCGGATAATGCTATTAAAGAAAGCAGTTATCGTATCGCCGCTGCACTTCAAAATAATTCTTATAAATTTCCCGGCAAGAAGATCACCATCAATATGGCCCCGGCCGACCTTCGGAAAGAAGGCTCTGCTTACGATCTTACCTTAGCGCTTGGGATCCTTGCAGCATCAAATCAGATAAAAGCAACTAACATAGGTGACTTTCTTATTATGGGAGAACTTTCCCTGGACGGAAGTCTGCAACCAATAAAAGGAGCTTTGCCAATTGCTATAAAAGCTAAGGAGGAAGGTTACAAAGGCTTTATTCTACCCATTCAAAATGTAAAAGAAGCAGCTATTGTTAGTGGACTTGAGGCCTATGGTGTTTCCAATATTCTGGAAGTGATAAATTACTTCGATAAGGGAACTCCATTAGAAAGGACCGTTATAGATACTAGACAAGAGTTTTATAATAATCTGGAGCATCTGGAGCATGATTTTGCCGATGTAAAAGGACAGGAAAGCATAAAAAGATGCATGGAAATTGCCGCTGCAGGTGGCCATAATATCATTCTTATTGGTCCTCCGGGTTCGGGAAAGACGATGTTAGCAAAAAGATTGCCCAGCATTCTTCCGCCAATGACTCTTCACGAGGCACTGGAAACAACTAAGATCCATAGTGTTGTTGGAAAGATCAAGGAACATGTTGGCTTGATGTCTCAGCGGCCATTTAGAAGTCCACACCATACCATTTCAGATGTGGCACTTGTTGGAGGTGGCGCATATCCACAACCGGGTGAAATTTCTTTATCACATAACGGTGTTTTATTTCTGGATGAATTGCCTGAATTTAAAAGAGGCGTGTTAGAGGTGATGAGGCAGCCTCTGGAAGATAGAGAAGTGACTATTTCCAGAGCGAAATTCACGGTAACCTATCCTTCCAGCTTTATGCTGGTGGCAAGTATGAACCCGAGTCCGAGTGGTTTTTTTAATGATCCCAGTTCTCCAAAGTCTTCCTCGCAATTAGAAATGCAACGTTATCTTAGTAAAATAAGTGGCCCTTTGTTAGATAGGATAGATATTCATATTGAAGTGACTCCTGTTCCTTTCGAAAAACTAAGCGAAGAGCGAAATGGAGAAAAAAGTGTAGACATTAGGAAAAGAGTTACCCAGGCCAGACAACTCCAGACAGAGCGCTTCAAAGAGAATGAAAAAGTGCATTACAATGCCCAGATGAATGTAAAACAGATCTCGGAATATTGTAAGTTAGAGGATTCCTCCAAACAGCTTCTAAAAACAGCAATGGAACGTTTAAATCTTTCCGCAAGAGCTTATGACAGGATATTGAAAGTTTCCCGTACTATTGCCGATCTTTCTGAAAGCGAACATATTCAAGGAAGTCACATTAGTGAAGCTATTCAATATAGAAGTTTAGATAGAGAAGGTTGGTTAGGTTAAAAACTTCTTACATATCCAACGATTACCGAAGATTTTAATACATTTGAGAAATATACTTAAAGTTACACCTACTTGAAAATGAAAATAACATTATTAGGTCTTTTGCTTGTCTTTATGATGGGTTGTAAAGGAGATGAGAGAAATAAATCAGATTTAAACAAAAATGGAGAATCTGATAGTATCAATAATCCGGATATTTCAATGGATCCTATAGTAAGTGCAGAAAGTATTGAGCTCAATTTAGAGCAGGCAAATAAACTTGCAGCATTACCATTGGCGTGTATAAGCACCGAATATCCCAATAAATTAGGTCAAACCTTAGGAAGTGCTAAAGATCTACGATCTCCAAAGGAACTTCATCCTGCATTTTATGGCTGTTTCGATTGGCATTCTGCTGTTCATGCGCAATGGGCCTTGGTGAAATTGCTGAAACAATTTCCGAAATTGAAGAAAGCAGATGAGATAAAAGCGAAATTAGAAGAATCGCTATCCAAAGAAAATATCGCAGCAGAAGTTAAATATTTTAAAGCTGAAAATAATACGGACTATGAGCGCACTTATGGATGGGCCTGGTTGCTAAAACTATCTCAAGAGCTTCAAACCTGGGATTCTGATCTAGGGCAGGAGTTAGCGGGGAATTTAAAACCCTTGTCTGATATTATAGTAGTTAATTTTACAGAATTCCTTCCAAAACTTATATATCCAATCCGAGTTGGGGAACACACAAATACCGCTTTTGCATTAAGTTTTGCTTATGATTATGCTGAAGCTGTTAAAAATCCTGAATTTAAAGAATTAATAGAGCTGAGAGCAAAGGAATTTTATCTGAAAGATGATAATTGCCCTATAACCTGGGAGCCAAGCGGATTTGATTTTCTATCTCCTTGTTTACAAGAGGTAGATGTTATGCGAAAGGTATTACCAAGAGCAGCTTTCCAATTATGGGTAAAGGATTTTATGCCGGAATTAATGAGTAAAGATTTTGATATAGCTGTTGGAAAAGTTTCAGATAGAACCGATGGAAAGTTGGTACATCTCGATGGTCTTAATTTTAGCAGAGCCTGGGTTTTATATGGGCTGGCAAATAAATATCCTGGTAAATATTCACATTTAAGAGCAGTGGCAGATCGACATGTTTCCGCTTCATTTCCTAATTTGGTTGGGGATACTTATGAAGGTGGCCATTGGTTAGGTAGTTTTGCATTATATGCCTTGCAGGAATCTAAGGCGCAAAAGTGAAAAATTGGTTTAAAAATGTAGGCCCAGGAGTGTTGGTTTCGGCTGCATTTATTGGTCCCGGAACGGTCACCGTTTGTACGCTGGCTGGAGTGAACTTTCAGTTTGCTTTATTATGGGCTCTTCTTTTATCTGTTATTGCTTGTATCGTCCTTCAGGAAATGGCGGCAAGACTAGGTCTTATATCTCAGACCGGCCTGAGTGAAAGCATCCGAAAAGAGATCCAGAACCCAATCTTAAAGGGATTAGCGATCGTATTGGTGCTTTCTGCCATAGTATTAGGGAATGCAGCTTATGAAGCTGGAAATATTACAGGTGCTGTTTTGGGTATTACAGCGGTGTTATCTCCTTTGGAAGTTCAACTTGGCCCAGCATTTAGTCTTAATATTTGGAGTGTATTGATAGGTTTAGTGGCATTTGTGTTGCTTTATATAGGAAATTATAAAGTGTTGGAAAGGGTTTTTATTGGCTTGGTAGCCTTAATGAGCATTTCCTTTATAATCACCGCTTTTCTTACTCAACCTGATTTTTCAGCTATTTTAAAAGGACTATTTACACCAAAACTAGGTGCAGATGGTATTTTAACGGTAATAGCCCTGGTTGGAACCACCGTAGTGCCTTATAACTTATTTCTGCACGCATCACTGGTTAGTGAGAAATGGAAAGATCCTACTAAGCTTAAAACGGTAAGGAAGGAACTAATTGCGGCAATTATTCTGGGAGGGATTGTTTCTATGGCAATTGTGATATGTGCCGCTGCACCAAATTTAGAAAATGTCTCGTCTGCTGCAGATCTTGCAGCCGGACTTAACCCATTGTTTGGGGAATATGCAACCTGGTTTATAGCAATTGGTTTATTAGCCTCAGGAATTACTTCGGCAATTACAGCTCCTTTGGCTGCGGCATATGTTGTTAAGGGGTGTTTTGGATGGGAGAATGGATTAAAATCCAAGAAATTCAGGGCAGTATGGATAAGTATACTGGGTCTGGGAGTGCTTTTTTCCTCTTTACAATTTAAACCTATAGAAATAATAAGATTTGCCCAAATAGCCAATGGCTTGCTATTACCCATTATAGCGATATTCCTTTTTTGGATCGTTAATAAAGCGTCGGTGATGGGAAAACACAAGAATTCATTGATCCAAAATATAATAGGAATGATAATTATTTTAATTTCTATTTTCCTTGGAGCAAAATCTATTTATTCGGTATTTCAGAATTTTTAAACTTTTAATTTTATGAAAACAATTCATATTAACTGCGATCTTGGCGAGGGTGGGAAGTATGATTCGCAATTAATGCCACTTATCTCTGCCTGTAATATTGCTTGTGGCGGACATGCAGGAGAAGTGCAAACAATGCTTAAAACAGTTTTGTTGGCAATTGAGAATAAAGTCGAGATTGGAGCACATCCTTCGTACCCTGATAAAGAAAACTTTGGGAGACGATCTTTAGATATTTCAGAAAACGAACTCAAAAAATCTATTCAAGAACAGCTTTTTTTACTTCATGAAATCGTAAAAAAGCAAGGAGGAAAATTAACACATATCAAACCTCATGGGGCGCTATATAATGAAGCTGCAAAAGATGAAAAAATAGCCAAGATAATAATAGATTCTGTGTTAGAATCTGGTCTAAATCTGCCGCTTTATTCACCCCAAAACTCAGTTATTTCGAGCTTGGCAAAAGGGAAGATTCCTATAATTATTGAAGGCTTTGCCGACCGAAATTATAACCCGGATTTCAGCCTTGTATCACGGGATAAATCCGATGCTTTACTCATAGAAAAAGAAGCGGTTTTTCAACACCTTTTTTCCATGTTTTTTAAGCATGAAATTATATGCCGGAATAAGGAGAAAATAACTTCTGAAGCATCTACTTTTTGCCTGCATAGTGACACTCCAAATTCAGTTGAGATCCTTAAATATTTAGCTCAAGAATTTAAAGATTTAAATATTGAAATCGAGAAGAAATGAAGCAGAATTATCCGCACATAAAACTGATGGGGGAGAGGGCTATTCTCATAGATTTCGAACCAATTATAGATGAAATATTGCTGGAAAAGGTCCTTTTTACAAAAGAAGCGATAGAAAAAAGTATTCTTAAAGATAAAGTTGAGGTAATTAATACATACCATTCATTATTAGTTCTTTATCATAATACTATAGAAAATATCTATGATGAGTTTTTAGTGTTAAAAACCTGTTGTAATGCCCCAAATATAGGGAAAAAAATCAACTCATACATTTATCATGTACCTGTGTGTTATGATGAGGAATTTGGACTGGATCTAAAGCTCATTTCGAAACAAAATAAACTATCAATTCCTGAGATTATTCAACTACATACTTCTTCTGTTTACACAGTTTGTTTTATAGGGTTTTTGCCCGGATTTTTATACCTGGGAGGTCTTGATGAAAGACTTGTAATTTCCAGAAAAGAAACCCCTAGAATGGAGGTTCAAAAAGGTGCTGTGGGGATAGGTGAAAATCAGACCGGAATTTATCCAAAAACCAGTCCCGGGGGATGGCAAATAATTGGTAATTCACCAGTGACTTTTTTTGATAAATATGCCGATCCTCCTTGTGTAATTTTACCTGGAGATAAAGTGAAATTTTATTCAATTTCAAAGAATGAATTTAATGAGATTTCCGAGGATGATAAGCGAGGTAAATTTCAATTAAAAAACGAGAAATATCATGGGTGAGTTGGAAGTTTTACATCCCGGTTTATACTCTTCAATCCAAGATCTGGGAAGAAATAATTTCAGGAAATTTGGAGTGCCTCAAAGCGGCGTTATGGATTCTTATGCAGCTAAAAAAGCAAACCTGATTTTGTCTAATTCTGAAACCGATCCTGTTTTGGAAATAACTCAAATGGGACCTAAATTAAAATTTTATTCTCCTACCCGAATTGCAATTTGTGGTGCTGCTTTAAGTCCAAAAATAAATAACATTGAATTTTCCAATAATAAATTAATTCCTGTAGCATCTGGAGATATATTGTCTTTTGGAAAAAGGATTTTTGGATGCAGAGCTTATATTGCTATTGCCGGTGGTTTTATTTCAGAGAAGGTGCTTAATAGTTATAGCTGGTATAATGAAATTACCGAAAGCAGTATATTAAATAAAGGGATGCACCTTAAATATCCTGAGGTAAAGATCCTGTCTAATAGATTAAATGCGAGTCTAAAGGTAGACACTTCTTATATTAGGAGTAATAGCATTAAAGTTTACAAAGGCCCGGAGCACGATCTATTATCGCTTTCGCAGAAGGAATTGCTTTTAAATACCGAATTTACAGTAGATGTGAGTAATAATAGAATGGCAATTCAACTTACGGAGCCTCTTCAGAACAAACTAAAGCCAATTATTACAGGACCTGTACTTCCAGGGACGGTACAATTAACTCCTTCTGGGAAATTGATATTATTAATGCGGGACTGCCAAACTACCGGTGGTTATCCAAGGATTCTGCATTTAAGTGAAGATGGGATCAATACAATTTCGCAAAAAGTTACGGGTGAATCATTTAAATTTCAACTGAATCAAGAAGCTCGGGGTGGGCTTATGAGGTAGGGATTGAAATATAATAAAGAAGTTAGCGTTTAAAAGATAGTAGAATTTTAAAATAAAAAAAAGTGTCAGCTAAAAGTTCTTAAAGATTTAAAGCCCTACCTAAAAATCGATTTTCACTTTTAATGACACTTTTTTAACCCTAACTTTTTAAGCTAATTAAATTAATACTCAAAAATAGTTGCGAAATAGAGTTTCTACAAGGGGGTATTTCCCCTTTTTTAATCTCTCGAGGTTTGCATTGTCATTCCGACGAGAGGAGGGATCTCATAAAAACAGGGAATGTATCTTACAGAAATCCTTCGACAGGCTCAGGATGACTAATATGGCAGGTACCCGAACTTCTTGATTGGTGTCGATTTTGATGATACCTAATTAGAAAAACTGCCAGCCTACAGCTAATTTAAAATTGAAAAAAAAAAGGTGTCGTTTTTGTGTTTTAGATCTCTTATCAGCCCCACCTAATAAACGATCACACATTCAACGACACTTCTTTTTTAAAACAACTAAGTTGTTTATTTAAATCCAAAATTACTTCACTATCTAAAGCTCTACAAGGGGATATTTCCCCTTTTTTTGTTTTATATTTTTTTAAAATATAAAAGTCCATCTAAAGCGCTGAAATAAAAAAGTGCCGTGATTGCATTTCGAACAATTAAAAGCCCTACCTAATAATTATTCACACAAACCGACACTTTTTTGTTTCAAAAAACTTTAAGATGAACTTTAATGACACTCCAAATGTAAAAACTAAGAGTGCTGTCAACAAGGGGGTTTTTCCCCTTTTTACTGATTTGAAAGAATTTGTTAAAGAAAAATTCTATTTTTAACAAAAATCTGTTTTAAATATTTAAATTTTATGGCAAAACCAATCAAATGCATTACAGTTGACGATGCGAAAGAACTTCAGAATAAATGGAAAGAAACCCGAGCTTTAGATATTGAACAAGCTCAGGGCTATCAAGATACTCGCGAGTTTTGGTATAGCTTGGAAGAGTTGCAAGAATACCTGGATTATGTAAAAGAACAATCCACTGCGCAGGGAGTACATAAACCTGGCATTCGTATTTATTTAGGGGCTTATCCAAAATATACAGTAAAGAAAAGTTATGCAACAATTTTTTTGGCACCTACAAAGGAGAAATCTGCACTGTTAGAAGGAGAGGAAGATGCTTCTAATAACACAGAAAATAATTATGAGATAGAACCGTTGAATATGAATCAAGGTGGTTATCCACCAAAAGAGTATTAATGCAAATATTATTTTTAATTGTATTTCTTTTAGAAGGTTTTAGTGTAATTGCTGGAATTTATTATTTGAGAAGGAGCCCGAACGACATTGACAATAAGCTGCTAACATATTTTTTATTTCTGACTGTTTCTGTAGAAATAGTTGGTTTTATTCCTGCAATAATACATAATCATGAAGCCTTACATCATTTAAAAGACACGGTTTGGTATACTAACTTTTGGTTGTATAACCCTTATTTGATAGTGAGTTACGCAGCTTATGTTGTTTACTTTAGGATGAGCTTAGAAAACAAAACTTTTAGGAAAATTTTAAGTTACCTACTTATCATTTTTATAGTTTCTAGTTCATTTTATCTTATTTTTTCTGATGTTTTCTTTGTGTCATACTCGACTTTTAATTTGTTCATGGGGCTTGCATTATTGTTTTTAGCAATTAGTTTTTATTACTATGAATTGCTTCAGGATGAAAAGTTATTGGAAATAAAAAAAAGTGTAAAATTTTATGTTTCTGTAGCTTTTCTTCTCTTTAATCTAATATCTATGCCGCTTTGGATCTATTTTGAATTTTATAACAATACCCTAAGCCCGGAATTTGTGAGCTTATACCAACTAGTTTTTCAAATAGCTAATATGTTATTGTATAGCACCTATATTTTTGCATTTATATATTGTGCACAGACAAAACAATTTCCCGCATTGAATCAAAATAAAAGTGCACTATAAACGAGAGATCTCCAATTATTCTGGATTCTGGAAAGTAGTATTAAACAAAAAACCATGCTGGATTTTATAATAGAGCACAAAATTTATATTACTTATATTTTTGAATTAATTGCAGCCATAAGTGGTAGTTACTATTTAATTAAAACTCCAAAAGCTCGAAAGGAAATTATATATTTCTCATGGTTTTTATGGTTTGTGCTTTTGATTGATCTTAGTGGATCATATGCTTTATGGGCTTATTTTGATGATTATAAAACCTTTCCATTTTTGGAAGATTCATTGTTTTCTCGAAATGTATGGTTGTATAATTGGCTTAATCTTATAAGCATTTCATTTTATAGTTTTCTTTTTATCAAACAGATTAAAAGAATTAAGTATAAGAGAATTTTAAAATTTGCTTTACTTGGTTTTATACTGCTTGGTATATTCAAACTCACAAGTTCAGATCAATTATTCTACCGCTATGATATGTCCATTCGATTCGTGGGAGTATTGTTACTAACTATTGCAATTGGCATCTATTATTTTGAACTGCTAATGAGTGATCAAATTTTGGATATAAAAAAGAATTTACTTTTTTATATTTCTGTGGGTGTTTTTATTTGGCATCTGTGTGTATCACCAATTGATATTTATAGCATTTATTTTTCCGTTGAAAATGTCGATTTTATTAAAATGCATGCAACTATAATAAGGTATAGCAATATTTTTATGTATGGTTTATTTTCTTTTGGATTTATATACTGTGCACAGACAAAACAATTTCCAGCATTGAATCAAAATAAGAGTATTGTATAAATTTGATATTAAGAATTATTGTAGTTCTGTATTGGGGACTAATTAAAACAAATAAAAAACACAGAGTTGGAATACGATGAAATAACCAATGATGAGACACATTCTCTAAAAGATACATCCGGAAAATAGCCACCTACAATCTACTAAATTTCACTTAAAAAAATGTTAGAATATATATTACATTATAAGCTTTATGTAGGAATTTTATTTGAACTAATGGCTGCCCTCGGTGGTAGCTATTATTTATTTAGAATTAGGGGAGCTAAAAAAGTTCACCAACTCTTTGTGGGGTATTTGTGGTTAGTATTATTTACTGAAATTCTCGGGTTTTATTCATTTTGGAATTATTTTGATGATTATGAGACCTTCCCTTGGCTGAAAGATTCCGTATTTGTCCGAAATAATTGGTTGTTTAATTGTTTAAAGCTGATCACTTATATAGTTCTAAGTTCTATTTTTATAAGTTCTTTGGAAACCTCAAAGCTTAAAAGAAGATTGAAAATGGCAGTCGTTTTATATTTTATAATAGGAGTGGCTGAGGTTTTGTTCTCAGGGGAGTTTTTTTATGAATATATTATTGAGAACATTTTTCTTGGAACTTTATTGCTGCTAATTTGTGTTGGTGCCTATTTTCAAAAACTAGCACAAAGCGATGATATTTTAAACTTTTCTAGAGACCTAACATTTTATATTGCTATAGGAGCTGTAGTTTGGAATTTGTGTGTAACTCCCATCTTTATTTATGATAGTTATTTCAACACTAAAAACGAAGATTTTATATTGCTATACGCTGCTATTTTAAGGTATAGCAATATTTTTATGTATGGCTTATTTTCTTTTGCTTTTATATATTGTGCACAAGTAAAACAACTTCCAGCGTTAACTAAAAAGCATAGTACTCAATAAATGAGAGATCAGGAGTTATTGAGGGTGCAATTCAATAGTGATAGCCTATGAGGTTCATAATATATTTACAGGAACATTTCTATTGGATTTCTAGTATACCATCTATGCATACCTCCAATTAAAATTTATAGAGCATATTTTACAACTGCAGATCAAGATTTAACAAAAGCATTCGGGATTGTTTTAGAACAGCAAATATCTTTATCTATTCTTTATTTGCTTTTGCATG
>Ga0307488_10005679_pt1 | contig 10303 bp, 7 predicted proteins | sample SB02metaG_FD_202248 | JGI IMG/M metagenome (GOLD analysis project Ga0307488, IMG submission 202248) | Sea-ice brine microbial communities from Beaufort Sea near Barrow, Alaska, United States - SB 0.2 | ecosystem: Environmental > Aquatic > Marine > Coastal | place: USA: Alaska | collected 2017-05-06
AAGGCAGTACAATAGTGCTTAACGGTGACATTCAACAGTCAGATCTAAGAGGAACGTCTGGTCTATCCAAGATCATACATTTAGCTAAGAAGTATCTGTTGAATGTTCCTGTTGTGGAATTTGGTGTTGAAGACATTGTGCGTAGTGGTATATGTGCAGAGTGGGTCAAAGTGTTTATGAAAGAAGGTCTATGAAGATAGAAAAAGAAGCTAAAGAATTCGTTGACTCTAAACAAGAACACTTTGAAGAGATATTACTTTACGAAATATATAAGTTAAAGATCCACATAGGTAAAAGCCTCTGGGACAGTCCTGAACTAATTAAAGCTAAAGACTGTCTCACAGAGGCTTCACTGTGGGCTAAGGAATGTGCTAAGAAGCACGGTATTAAGTAGCTATACTTTATAATTACTTTGTATAAGTTTTATATATTCTATATATAGATCTAACTCTGCATAAGACATATCTTCTATATCGGCTTCAACGCCATAGCGATCTCTAAAGAATTTCATAGCTTCTTCTCTTATTTCTCTAGAGGCCATAGACATGGCTTTCTTAGCTAGAGATATACGCTCACCCTGTATACCTATAACACCTGTCTTAACATCTTTACGTACACCAGCTTTAACATCTGTTACCATTGTCTTTAGCATTATACGTTTTTTATTAAGGTTTCCTTTTTTAAATTTATCAGAGTTTAAAAGCATTTGAGTACGCTTCTCAAGTACAGGTGCAATCATATTGTTTAACATACGATCATACTCAGGCATCTTAGTTCTTTCAGATGCTTGCCAAGGATGCATTTCTGCCATAGAGTATACTTGTTCAGTAGCAGTACGTCCTTGTTTTACATTTACACCGAATATACGTGCAAAAGGATTAGGATCATAAACGTCACCCTCTCTTGTAGCAATTTTAAGAGTTTCTCCAGTTATAGAGTCTGTCTTATCTGCAAACACTTCTATTATGTTATCAAAGTATTTTGAAGCTGCTTGTGTAAAGGTATCCATACCAGTATCAGCTTGGCGTATGTCCTTTGCAGTATCATTATCAGCTATATATCCAACAACTCTATTTACTGCATCAAGAGGTCTAGCTAGTCCTGCAACTATATTACCAGTTGCTTTACCAAACGCCTTTAAGTCTACGCCACGTTCTCCACCAGAGTTACCAAAAGCATCTATAATGTTAATTAAATCATTACTAAACTGTGTATCTTTAGCAAGTTGTCCTACCGCTAATTGAGCGCCAGCTTCTGTTATTAACTCTCTTGGTATAGTTTCACCATTCATCTTCATGTTCCACATACGACCCATTGCAAGGTAAGCAGATAGAGGGAAAGTGTTTTTAGCGTCAATTATAGTACCACCATCACCCTCTAGTTCATAATAAGCTAAACCTTTCTCACGTCTTTCATCATCATTAGCAGCCATCATATATAAGAATGTTGTACCTACAGTTGCCCTAGATACTACTTCACTAAGTTCTGACTCTATACCTAACTCTTTATCTTTCTTAAACATATTAGCTACTAACTTTCGAGTAGGACCTGCAGCAGATATAAAACCTGCAGGAGACCACTTGTAAGAAAATGCTACAACGTTATTAAAGAATCTACCAAAGGGTATAATAGTTCCTAGACCTGGTGTTCTAGATACATCTTCTACAATCTTAGCTGCTTGGCGAAGCAATTTAGGTGTAGCCTCAGTAGTATAGTCTGCAGAGAATACGGATTCCATAGTAGTACCCATAGCTTTACCTAGAATATTTTCATCTAATAAAGCTTCATCACCCTCTTGTAATACTTCTTTAAGAGTAACACCGTACTTCTTACGTACCGCTTTGTCTAATTCGCCCATAAACATCTGTGACTTTGTAAAGCTATCCTGTATTCGTACACCTGTAATAGCGTTAGATCCTTTAGTTACTGCTTCTAGTCCCTTAAAAATCTTTGAGTCTGGATTAATATTAAACCTTTCAGCATTAACTTCAATACCACCCGTTAATGTTTCAAATAAAGTCTGTTTAACTTCTGAGTTAGATTCTAAAAACTGCATATAAGTGTCATGTGTTGTAAAAGGATCTAACAAATTACGCATCTTTTGTGCTTGCAGATCTATTAACATACGAGACTGCTTAAAAGATTCTTTAGCTCCCGTAACGTTAAACATACCTGCTTGACCTAAGCCTTTTGCGCTAAGCGCCGTGGCATTAAATACATCTGCCAGAGATTGACCTATATAGAATTGAGAAAAACCTGCAACGTTAAGTGCTGTTGTAGCAGGAGATGAAACTAATAAACGTTTCCATATAGACTGTGCATAGCCTATTCTATCTGTACGCATAGCTTTCTTCTCTGCTTCAATAGCTTTCTTAGATGCAGGAGTTGTTAACTTTTCAATCATACTATCATTTACAGATAAAAGAGCAGAATTCTTTAGCTTACCAAACTGTCCCATAGTACCAAGTATTGTACCTGCCTCACTAATAGTCTTAGCAAAGATATCAGATAACTTAGTAGAATCCATAGCAATATCACCTAATGTAAACCCTGCATAAGCTTCTATTTTTTTATTAAGTCTTATTATATCATCTTCAGGTATCATTATCATCGCATTAGTTATAGCATCTGATACAGTTCTACCTCTCATATCTATCTCAGATTCTTTAAGCGCTTGTATGATACCACTTTTTCTATCAGAACCAAACAATAAGTCTGTAAATAGCTGAGAAGGCATAGCACTTTTTGTCATGCCAGTACCACGAGTAACCTTAGCCGTCCAAGAATCTATGCTTTTTTCTATAGATGATACTAACTTCTTAGACTCACCCTTCTTAATACTAGGAGAGTTTTTACGTAGTACTTGTGCTTTAGTTCTATCTAAAGGAGATATAGCTTGATCTAAACCTGAGATACCTTTTAGTTTACCTCCTGCTATTTGTAGCCCACCGCCTATGCCACCAAGAGCTGCACTAAATCCTGCTCTCATCTTAGAAAATTCCTCCTGAGCGCCTACTTCTAGCATAACATTTTGTGCTTGCACATCTTGCAGTACGGCAAAAGCTGAGTCTAGTGCTATAGTTCTTCTAAGAGCCTTTTTACTTCCTTGCTTAAATAATTCTTGTTGGGCATCTTTCATTGCTGTTTTAGCAAGAGATCTACGGCCTTCTTTAAAAGCTTGTTCTGCTACGTTCTGAAATACATTAGATGAAGCTTTACTAGAAGCTCCTGCCATAATAAATCTCTGTGTAGCTGTTACTGCTGTATCATTAGCAAACTTTTTAGCTGTGGCTGCAGTCGCTGGGCTTTTTAAAGCTTCTTTACCTGCTTTTCTAACAGCAGATTTAATAGCTTGTTTACCTGTTATGGAGAGACCTCCTGCTGCGGCTCTAGCTGTACCACCTGTTACAAGACCTAAATAGTTTGTAGGATCTTTAAGCATTGCTTCCATGTATTGACCTACACCCTTAACAGCTCCAAAGAAACCATCATTTTGGAAGACATTACCTAGTTGATCATAGACTGCATAAGCATTTTTAGCTAACGCTTTAGTCTGTGTATCGCCTTTTTGTACAAAGCGTAATTCACCTGCAGTAGAAACAGTGTTAGCATTAAAGAAACGCATATGTTCAACAAAGTCATCAACTATAGTTTGATCATCTTTTTCTTTATACTGAACACCCTTACGCTTTATCATGTAATCTTTTATAGGTTGTAAGTTTTTGTAGTCTAACAAATCTTTTTGTGTAAGAGTATCACCAGATGCTACATAATCTGTAACATAGTTAATATCTTGATCAAACAAATTGTTTTGCTTATCAAAGCCACCTTCAAAAGATCCAGACTCTAAATCATCTAGTAAACCCATTATGCGCCACCTAACGTTCTCTTAATCCAAGATGATCCTTTAGTTTTAAGACCTTCTCCATCATCTGTTATCTTATCTATAGTGACATCTCCATTACGTATTCTTTCGACAGGTATGTCACTTAAATCAACTGCTTTTATTTTATATGCACCCAGTCTACCTTTTATCTTTATCTTGTAGCTAGCATTTTCTTGTGGGTTAGCAAAAAAGCTTAATGATCCATTAACAGATGCTTCTAAATTTCCTGGATTAATCGCTTCCTCAAGTTCATCTCTAAACTCAAAGTTCCATGATCCTATAGAACTCGTTGGTAAACCTGCCTTATCTCTTTCTTTTCTAGTCATAAGTTTCCAATCAGCCCGTGTATACTCTGTTGAAAATCTAGTATCCATATGAGAAGTTAAAGGATAGCGTCCCTCTAAATAATCTTTAACTTGTGTTTTTTGTTGTTCTGTAAAAGGTGTTATAACTTTAGGTTTTCCACCTACTATTATAGTCTCTTTTCCTTCACCTACTATTTCAGCATCAGATTCTTTTACTTCAGGTAAACTTTCTTTTATTTCAAGCTCTGTTGAATCACTTCCTTTAGAATCTATAATAGTTTTAGTCTGTGAGTTGACATCAGTGTTGTTTGCTTTTATCTGAGTACCAACCCAATCTGATCCAAAGAGATTTGTTAACCAACCCTTAACAGCGCTGTTTTTATAAAAGCTATCACCATACTTAGAGCTGTACCCTGCTACTACGGGCATCATTGTAGACCTGAAGTCTTTTGTTAAAACTTTAGCTGCATCTTTACGTAAAGCATTTTTATATTGTGCTATCTTTTCAGGTATGTTTTCAGCTTTTGCATTAGCTAATTCTGCTGTCTTTTCTTTTACTTTTACTTCAATAGCATATTCTAATCTTTTTTCTTCTGCAATTACTGAAGGTTTTTTCTTAAAGTCGCTAAAAGCTTTTTGATAGTTTTCAACAAAGTTTATACCTTCTACATCATCCATGAATGGTTTTTCTTTATAATTTACAAATGAACCTTCAAATCCAGGTATTTGGTTAAACTCATCAGAGACTGCCATATCATTTATTTGCTGTACAGTTAAACCCTCAGCATATACATCTGTAGCTAAATCATCATTCTTAGCTGCACCAAAGGCTCTTTGCATTAGAGATCTTTCTGGAGCTTTAGCTGTTGTAGGAACAGCACCATATACAGCTTTATACATATCATCATAGTCAAAGTTTACATCAGGTAAATCGGGCATATCAAATAGTGCATCAATATCAGCTTCACCTAAAGAAGTCATACCTCTTTGGTTTGCTGCTGCCTGTAGGCCTGTTACAAACTTTTGAATACCGTCAAACCCTGAGTTTAGAGCTATGGCTATTTGTTTTTCTGTAGCACCTAAAGCTTTAGCTTGATTACCATATGTTGAAGCCTGTTTTGCTAAAGCTCTACGTTTACCTATTAAGGGTACATTCCGTCTAGCATCTGTTTTAGCTTGTGTTCTAGCTGTTTGTGCAAGCGCTTCTTTCTTTTCAAGACGTTCTAGTGTACCCTCAAGATAACCCTCAGCAACATCCCCTAAGTCTATATTCTTTAAAAAGTTCTTCATAGTTATAGTCCTTTTGACATCAGACCTGTGGGTGCAGGTTCTTCTTCTAGGGTTTCAACAGGTTCTTCTACTTCATCAGACATTTCTATATCCATCATATCACTTTCTGGAGCATCTTCAAAGTCTTGAGCTATAGTCTCTAATAAATCTGTACCAGCGTCTTCTTCTTCTACTGTTTCCATGTACTTCATTGTAAGAGCTATGAAACGTTCTTTCTCTTTTTCTTCTGCTCTTCTATCAGCATCCCCTGCCTCTTCTTTTATATTTATACCCTGTTGTTCAGCAGCAGAACTAATGAAAGCATGCATAGCAGGTGCGGCAAGTATACCTGAATCTACGGTGTGTACACCGCCCATTACACCCTTCATGTATAACCCTTCAACTAAAGGTACTAGAGGTACATCTAAATCTAAGAGTGCAACTATATCATCCATAACCTCTTCTTTAGAGAGCTTATCAATGTAATATTTTATAACATCCCCAAGATCTGATATCTCAGAAGGGTTCTCCCAAGGGCTATTCTTAGGTTCTGTAGTAAGGGACTGTCCTGGTATAGGGGCTTCAAACATTATATTATCCTATTTAGTGAAGCCAGCGCCAAAGTAGAGGCCGACTATTGCTGAAACTATGTGTGTGTCTAATGGGGTTATAACAAAGCCACGAGCTGCTTGCCATTGTACTGTACCGTCACCGCCAAAGAGCCAATTAAAGAGACCACCCTTTACTTCAGTGTAGCCTACAATAACGCTTACATCAGGATACCATACGGCAACCATCTTTGGCAATACTATAATGGCAAAGACTGCAGATAATGCTATGATCCTACGTGTCCACGCAAAGTGCTTATCAGTCTTGCCATGCTCTCTGGCTTGCTGCATACCGCCTATCATCATCTTCTGTTGTTCAGCTTTGTTTTTAGTGTTTTGTCCCCACATGGACATAACTCCACCTAAGACAGTGGAGAAAAGCATTGTGATTAATTCTAGTGGTAATCCAAACATTATATATCAATCTCTTTATCTAGATGGTTTTTAAAACTGCCCTGACTTGCCTTTGTAGCATAATCTTTTCCAGTATCTCTGGTAACTGTAGTACCATCAGACATAGAATATTCAAAACCAGCATTACCATTCTTAAGCTTTACTGGTGTATAGCTCTCAATAGTTGGTTGGTTTAAACCAGCCGCAACTTTGTTATAATCTTTAGCTCTTCTTTCCGCTAACCCTCTTACAACAATGCCACCAGATGTAAATACTTGTAACATACCTATTTGTACTTTAGCCATATCAGGTGTTGTCTTAACAATCTCTTTATAAGCAGGTTCAATATCCTTCCATTTGTGACCTTGTACATTCCAAGCTAAGGAAATAAGACCTTCCATAACACTATCGTTTACTTTAGTAGAATCTACACCCTCATCTGTTATCTCTTTTATAACACTAGTTTCAAAAGACTTAACAACAGCTTTTGTAAAATCTTCATCAGAGTTGTAATCAGTACGTTTTATACCGTCCTTTACTACCGCCGATGTATCTACACTAGCAGGATTAAAGTTGTTTAACGTAACACCTGCATTTTTAAGTGTAGTCCACCTTTGCGTAATATCATCAGGAAGATTTATAGTAGTGCCATTGTGTGTATATTTTAAGCCTGATGATGGTACTATACCTAAAGGTAGCGTTATTCCAACCTCTTTATAATCAGCCCCACCTAGATGAGATTCATCACCTTCTATATCTAAAAAATTTGTATAAGTATTAGTGACAGGTGTTGAGAAAACAATACTTTGTACAGGCTTAGCCATAAGACCTACTTCATTACCTTTTAATGTAGAAGTATCTTGTTGTTTTGCTACACTAGGTATATTTATATCTTGCCCAACATTTATACGATTAGGATCTGTTATAGTAGGGTTAGCCTTTTGTATTTCAGCTACTGTAGTGTTATTATCTCTAGCTATAGCAGATAATGTATCACCCGATGTTATTGTTACCATACTAGGTAAAACTGTAGCCGCGCTGTTACTAGATATAATATTTTCTTGCTCTATTTCTGTAGAACCCTCTAACTCTGCTCTAGCCTTACCAATACGCATAGGTCTTGCTGAAGGGTCTTTTCCATTAGGTCTAGTTGGCTTATTGTTAGAAGCATCATAGAATTTCATAGCTCTAGTAGATGAACTTGTATTATCTTTTTGTTTAAGCTCACCACCTGCAGAACGAAATAGATTAAAGAACCTCTCTAAAGGTCCTTGCTCAGGTTCTTCTGCTTTACTACGAGAAGCTAAACCTTTAGGTCTCATCTTAGGTGTAGGAGAACTAAAAGAATCCTCTCTTGGTATTTTATAATTACTCATTTATTCGATTCCACTTTTATTTTTTACCAGCTATCAATTAAATTACCAATAATCTTTTCACCTATTTTACCAATTAACTTAGATGTGGTACTACTACCACTATCTCCAGCCCCAGCTTCGCCTTCAGCGTCTATCTTAGCAACCATAATACTTGCTTCACGATCCATAGCTGATTCTGCACTAGTCCAAGCCCAAGTCATCAAGTCTCGTTCTTTTTGTAACATGTTGTTATAGGTAGTCATTGTCATATTGTTATCAGCAAGAGTTTTTTCTCTATTAGCTTGATTAGCCATTGCATTCTCTGTGGTAGTAATACTCTGAGACCACTGAGCATTTGCTTGAGCAATTACAAGATGGTTCTGTGCATTGAACTGATCACGTTGATTGCGTTGTAAAGTATTAAACTGACTTATAGCATTCTCTTCACCTGCGTTGAACTGAGCCATAGCATTCTGTTGTGCAACATTAAACTGAGCTACTTGAGATTGTAATGAAGCAAAGAACTGATCCGTTTGACTTTGTGATGTAGCATTAAACTGTTTAGATGCATTCACTGCTGCTTGATCAGATAAAATAGCATTAGCATTCTGTTGTGACTTAAATACACTAACTTGTTGTAAATTATCTAAGTTAGTCATATCCATCTCTAAGAAAGATTTAGCATTTTGTACTTGTGCTTGTTGACGGTTATTCAAATTAGTTAGATCTAGTTGTGACATAGCCGCTACATCTGCCATTATCTTAGCATTCTTAGCGCTTAAGTTTGTTAGATCTACTGTTTGTGCCATACGTGCATTCTCTAGTGCTATCTGTTGTTCAGCATTAAAGTTAATGTTAGCAATTTCAGATATCTTAGCAGAGTTAGCTACACGAGTTTGAAAGTTCTGGTTAAACTCTAGTCCTAAGAACTCAGCACGTTGCTCAGCAGCAAACATAGCAGTCTGTTGTCTATTACTTAAATTAGTAAGTTCAAACTTAGCTGATGTTTGTGAATCTTGAACAGCGATAGGCATAGCACTTTCCATTGCCGCCTGTATCATAGCCTGTCCAGCCATTGATGAAGAACCTAAGCCTCTAGTTGCCATAGAAGCCGCCGCATTACGCATAGCACCTGCCGCCCAAGCAGGAGGTGTCTTACCTTCAAATTGTTCCATCAATCCTGTAAGCTGACCTTGTACTGTAGCATCTGATGATGGTGCGCCTGTAGCCGCTTCAAAGTTAGTTTCTTTCTTAACACGATCCATATCAACAGTAGAACCTGCAATTAGTTCACCATCTTCTAATTTACGTGCATCAGGAGCTATAATCTTTTGTGCTTCTTTAATTTGCTCTACAGATACACCTAGCTGAGCTAAGTCTTCAGGTTTCATAGATTGCGCATCTACAAGTGCCGCCTCACTGGGTTTACCTGTAGCCGCCTCTAACCTAGACATAACATCCTCTATAGATGCAGAAGCTTCTAGAGGGTCATATGATGTAGCAGGTTGTACTTCAGGTGAAGTAGCATCAGCGCTAGGTGTAGCTGTTGTAGCCATAGCTTCAGCAACAGGCTTAACCTGTCCTGTAGCAGGATCAATCATACCCTCTTGTTTATCAGCTTCTGCTATCTTTTCAATGTCTGTCTTCTGTAGCATAGAAGAAGGGTCATTAGTAGCTTTAGTTGTATATTCCGTAACACTTGGAGCAGCAATAGTTTTAAATGATTTATCTGCAGCATTCATTTTTGTTTGAGCTGCATTTACTGCTGCTTGTGCTGTTTCAGCTGCTTTAGCTAAATCTGAATTAGAAGGATTTGCTTGAGACTTAGCCATTGCTTCTGATGCGGTTTTTTCTGCATTAGCGTATTCTAACTGTGCATTATCTAACTCTATTTTAAAATCACCTACTTGAGAAGGGGGTGTGACAGGCTCTTCTATAAGCTTGGGAGGAGGAGGTCTATTAGGGTCATAAGGTGGAACAGGTGTAGGTATACCAGGCATAGGCATAATAAAATTAGAATTATCTTGATTAATTGCCTTATTAAAAGGTTCTACGTTACCTTGTGCTAGTTCAGGCATTGAACCTGCTAAACCCTGAACAGCTTGATTGGCTAGGCCACCTATTTGATAACCTTGTACATAACCACCCGTAGCCATGCTAATGCGTTTAGATGCTTGTTCTGCCATCTTACCTACACGACTAGCGGCAGAAGGGTTTGATGCTAAGAACTTAGCTTGCTCATCTGTTTGCATCCCTTGCATTTCTGGTATTATCTTACCCATTTGTTCAGGTGTAAATCCACCAAATACTTTAGCCATTTTAATAGTCCTTATTAATTACCCAGCTTCATCCATATTGCAGCAGCAACAAAGCTGAATATAGCAACGGTTGTTATTTTAACGAATGTGTTCCATATACTTAAACGTGTTTGTCTCCACGTTGTTAGTAGACTACGTACTTCACGCATATCTTCGGCGGCAGTCTCAT
>Ga0307488_10005680_pt1 | contig 10303 bp, 11 predicted proteins | sample SB02metaG_FD_202248 | JGI IMG/M metagenome (GOLD analysis project Ga0307488, IMG submission 202248) | Sea-ice brine microbial communities from Beaufort Sea near Barrow, Alaska, United States - SB 0.2 | ecosystem: Environmental > Aquatic > Marine > Coastal | place: USA: Alaska | collected...
TATCATTTTCACCAATAATATATTGTAACAAATCTATTACATGAGACCCCATTTCATTAAGAACTCCTGAAAAAGGTCCGTTTCTCCAACCTTTTGGTTTACTTTCAATAGTATTGCTTAAATATTGACCATGAATAGAGGAAATGTCATTAGGTGAAATATTAGATTTCACCCATCGTATACAAGGATTAAATCTTAGTACATAACCTATGTATAAATGTTTTAAAGAAGAAACATTATTAAAATCATGATTATTATGACCTCCGAATGGTTTTTCTACAAATATTTTTTTATCCCCTCTTTCTATACTTTTATTCAAAAGATTTAAGTGGATTGAAGGAGGTGTAGTAATTAACGTAATATCAAATGGGTCATTGAGTTCCGAATCGTTGGAAAAAAAATTTGCATTTATATTAGTTTTTAAAATTGTTCGTAAAGTCTTATTTGGTTCAATAATAGAGAAATTTATATCTGGATTTAAACCTCTTAAAATAGAAAAATGGGTTAGCCCCATTCTACCAAAACCGTATATTAATATATTCATTTTTTAATTTTTTAATTTTTCTTGACTTTAATAATATTAAGAAATAAATGCCAAAAATATTTTAAAACCATTGGATATCGTTTTAAAATTTCAGGCCTTTTAATTGTTCTGATAAACCATAATAAATGTAATTTTGACCAAATAGGATTTGGTTCATCCATAGTCCCTGCAAACCAATCGAAAACCTGACCAATGGTAATAATTACATTCACATCCAGTTTATTATAATTTTGATATGCCCAAATTTCTTGCTTTGGGGCGGTCATACCAATACACAATAAGTGAGGTTTAAAACCGTTTATAACATCTATCATGTTCTTATTGTCATCTTGACTAAAGACTGCCTTAAATGGCGGTGAATATGTTTCGATCCTCACATTAGGATATTTAATTTTGGCTCTAGCTTTCATTAATGATAAGGTTTTTTCAGAAGAGCCTAAGAAAAATACTTTACCAGAAATTTCGTTTGCTTTTTCAATAAAAATTCGAAAATTATCTGGTCCTTGCTGTTTTCTTATTGTCTTTCCTTTTAAAAAAACACCTGCAAGTCCAAAATACTCACCATCAAGTGTTAAAATATCCGATTTCTGTAAAGCTTCTTTAAAAACTAGATTTGTTGTGGACAAACCATAAGAATTTGGGCTTATTGTATTAATGAGTGTTTTTTTAGTAAATGAAACTCTACTGAGATCATCATTCAGGACTTTAAAGCCCATTACATCAACTGTATTTAATTTAATCATAATATTATTATTTTAAATTTCTGTTGATACACAGAAAAATTAATTAATTCTTGCTAATTAAAACAAAAACTTAATTTTGAACTGAATTCTGAAAATCTGATATATTTCTTTTTTCAAAAACTTGGCATTTCCCTTTTATTGTACAATCAAAAATTTTACGCCCGTCATTCTCAAATTTTTTTCTTGCAATTTTATAAAAATACTCTGAGGAAATTAAATCAGGAGTCTCCCATTTAGACCCTTTAGGAAAATAATTAGGGTGAAAATGGTTATTATCAACCTCCTCAGTTCTAAGTTCTAACTCGTTCGGTCTATTTTTATTCTTGGACTCAAAGTTGTGATCCATCCCTATAATAATAACTTCGGAAAATCCCATATAATAAATAATCTGTAATGCTGCATAAGTAACTGTAGCCGCAGGATTAATGCTCTTACTTATGTCATTCCCAAAATTACGACCCGCAAAACTTTTGTAAACATAGTTTATAGAATTTTCTTGTTTAAAATATTTTTTATTTTCCCAATTTAAAAATTTAGTTATTTTTAGCAATTGAATTTCATTAGCAAATTGATTAAGAACTGTTCCATTAACACATACTAAATAATCGTTTTTAAACCCCATATTATCATAAGCAAGATAGATTCTATTTAATCCAAAAGAAATAGAATTTTTAAGAAAGGATAAATTCATTTGTTTTAGACTTGGGCCATTAGCAACCAAATAACAACGTTTACCTTTATGAATGTCCTTAAATGCAGTAAGGTTATTCCTATTTTTAATTCCTCTTTTAGAGAAATTCCAAGAAACTTTATAAGGAAGATTGAGAAAACGCCTGCTTATGGCATTATAAATTCTTTTCAGGGATATTTCGTTGATTTTTACTCTCATCTTATTTAATTATTTTTTAATATTCTTAAAAATTAAAGTAAAACAATTATTTATATTTAAACTTTAATACTTTGTGATTTCTTGTTAGGATTATAGGTTAATAGTATCACTATTATTTTTCTAACTTAAATAGTTACTAATCAACTTTTCCAAATAATGATGTAAAAATTAGAACCTTTATTTCAAATTAAAAATTAAAATACAAATGTTAATTAAAAAAACAACCTTAGAATATACCTTCGAAAATGCAATGACATTTCAATAATAAAGAAAGAAAGAAATTGCAATGAATTAGTGGTTGCACTTTTTGCATAATAAAATCTAGTTTTAATATAACTTGAAGATCTGAAATCAAAAAAAACTTTTTTAAAATCCCTAATCCTAAGTTTACCTATATCCATAGAATATGTTTGATCCGGGAAAGAATATACTTTTGATTTAAGAGAAACCAATAGTTTATAGCCCTCTTTTTTTGCTCTTAAAGGAAATTCAGTATCTCCTCTATGTTTAAAATGCTCCTCATCAAACAATCCAATATCAGAAAACACGACCATTGGGATAAATAACCCTCTGCCTATTAGTGTAAAGCTTTCTGTAATTTTGTTAGACTTTATATTTGAAATATTTTGTCCTTTAAAATAATAATTTGTGAATGCTAACCAAGAATTAGTTTTTGAGCCAGCCCATAAAACTGTTGATTTATCTTCAGCACTTAAATTTACACAACCTATTAATGCTTTATTTTCCTTATTATACAAATTAATTAGCTGCTCAAAAAAATCGACATTTACCTCTGTGTCGTCATTCAGCAGGATTAACCCTTCAGTTTCAAAATAATTATTTTGAACATATTTTATACCTGCGTTTATAGCCCCTGTCCAAAATAAATCAGTATTAACCTTAACATAATCAACCCAATCTTCAAATTCACTCTTTATATACTCTTCCGTTTCGTTTGAACTACTTGAATCAACTATTATCAATCTAAAATCTTTAATCGTTTGACTTCTCAAACAAATCATAAGATTTTTTAAGTACGGAAGTCTATTAAATGTAGGTACTATTATAACAAACTTATTTTTCATTTTTTTAATATTTTTTTATTGATAGAAATGATATAATAATAAATCTCCAAAAAGATGAATTTTTGGGGCATAGGTCCATACTGAAGTATCCAACTTTATAATAAAATACATAAGGACAAACAAAATTACTCCTGAGGATACCAACCTATTCAAAATCGTATTCTTTTTCACAATAAGAGCTGGGAAAATAAAAGGAATAAAATAATAAGTGTAGTAAAGTAATCTATGTGATATTTCAGTTAAATTAAAAGTTGCGAAAAACACTAAAACAAAGCCTAAATAAACAATAGAAAAATACACATATGGTTTAGAAACTATTACTCCTTTTATATTTAGTATTACATGATACAGTATAAACATAAGTAGCAACAAAACTAAGATTACTACTTTTACTCCTGGGGGTTCATATAAAATATCTCTACTAGGCTTCAATATTCTCAAAAAAGCATATGCCAAAAAAGGAAAACTTAAAAAATTAATTAAAAAATTAAAGATGCTTTTGTAGAAATTTATTAAAAGACTTGTTATTGGGATAGCAAGTATTAAAAAACCTAGCATTTTTTTTAATTTAAAACTCTTCACAAACAAATCTATAAAAACAAATGGTAATAAAAATGATACAGATGTATGTGTGAAAATTGAAATAACTAATATAATCCAATAATTTTTTTTATAAAAAATTCTATTTATTAGGAAATAAAAGATCAAAGAACTAGCTAATAATTGTCTTATAATATTAGAACTGACTGAAAAAAGTTGAGGTAAAAAGCTGGCTAAAACAATTGCTAAAACGATTATATACCCCTCTGATTTATAATAATTATAAAATTTATATACAGCTCGTAGAAAAAAATTATAAATTATAAATGTAAGAAACAATATATATAAAAATTCACTACCCCTAAAAAGGAAATTAAGAATATAGGTTAAAACATCAAACAAAGGCTCAGCTTTAGATGTTTTAAATAAAAATTGACCAAGTGGTAATTCTCCCGCTGTTTGATACCATGAAAGGTATACTTCCAAATCTGTTTCAGGAAGTTTAGTAGCATTTATTAAACCAATATAAAGCGAAATCGTTATGATTAATAATCTTATAAAATACTTTCTATTTAAGTTGAAAACAGATATAAAAAATAATTGAAAAAGTATTGAAAAAAATGGTAAAAACAAAAACAATATAATTGTAAATATAAAGTAGTATTTTTCATTTTTTATAATACGTATTTTTTGCATGGTGAAATTTTAAGTTTTATTAACCTTTTTAGCCATACCTAAAGCCTCATCAAAGCTAGTTTTCTCAAAAATATTCAATTTCCCATTTAGCGTAGCATCATAGATTTTCCTTTTATCTTTATTGAAATAATAATTTGCTGTCAGATAAGACATTTCTGATCCTTCTAAATCTGCTAAATGCCAATTATGACCCTTAAAATAATTTGGATCAAAATGATTTACATCATCTGTAACCATTTTTTGAGTATCATGAGGATTACCAGACTGTTGAAAATTGTGATCAACACCTATTAAAAACACTCTTTTGAAGCCCATAAAATAAGCTAATTGCATTGCAACAAATGTTACAGTACTCCCTTGTCTTATTCCCTCGGTTAAATCCTTATAAAAAAGATCTATTGGTTTAATATCTCCAAGAAGATGAACGTTTTTTGATTTAATATTATTGTTTTTTGCTGAAATATAGGATAGAAAACTGGGGCAATTTAATTTTGAAATTTCATTTTTACTTTGTTTAATAATAAGTGAGTTAATAGCAACATGATAAGAAATATTAAATGGCATTCGCTTAAAAATCATATAAATTTTATTTAAACCAAACGTGTAATAATCATTTAATTGAGTCAAATCCATTTTATTTAAAGAAGGGCCATTACCAATTATAAAACAATCTTCACCTTTATGTATATTTTTAAATTTTGCAAGTTTTGGTGAATAATATTTTTTCCAAACCAATAAAGCTATTTCATTTTTTATTTTCTGAATTATTTTTTTCATATTTTATTTTAGATTATTTTTTTAATAAAATTAGTTTGAAGGCTGTATTTATAAAGTATCCGTAAATTGATTATTGACCAACTTCTTAAGATTAATAAAAAAAACTAATTTTCCATTTCTAGCTCTTCAACCTCGGAACAAATATTCTCAAAAGCAATATTTGTATTGGTTTTTGTAACCTTTTTAGTGTCAAAAACCATAGCGAATTTTTCAATGAAATTTTGTTTTTTTTTACTCTATTAGAGCTGCAGCTTGAGTTTTATAGTTAATGCGGATAATGTAGATGTCTCTCTCAAAAGCCATTATTGCTAATATGACAACACTTTATTGAATTATTTTCGTGCTTATTTATTTATTTTTGAACTTAATTTACTACTTATTTTTTTAATTACTCTTCTCATCTAGTTTTTTGATAATATTATAAGTCCTTAGTAAATCTTTTATTAAGGCTTGGAGGAGAGAGTTTTTCTCTTTAATAGAAATGTTTGAGAGTATATAAAGTGTTTAATTACATTTTTTAACATAAAATAAACACTTTATATACTCTAAAAAAGGCCAATTTAATAGTTTTAAATTTAAATAAACAGGATACCAATTATTAAAGCTTAATTGAACTAAAAATTGTACTATCACTATACCAATAAGTCCATAATGATTTACGATCCCAAAGCTAATACCTACAATTGCAATTCCTGACAAGACAGCAGGCAATAAAAAAGGGACATGATTACTTCCCATATAAATTTGTGCGTGAAAGGCATGATGAAGCTCTAACATAATCGATACTGACATTACTAACAAGACCGAAAGAGGTGCTAACTTAGTATTTATTTCAAATACATCGAGCATTTTTGGTCCAATCAAAATCATTATTAAAAGAACGATAAATTGTATAGCTAATCCCATCCGGATTGCTTTTGCACAATAAGGCTTTAAAACCTTATAATCTTGTTTTGCCATTAATTGAAATATTCTTGGCAAATTGGCATATAATGGAGCTTGAGAGACTTGTCTTATAAAGAAAATCGCCCTTTGAGATAATAAAAAACTTGCAATTAATGTGGGGCTACTCAACTGTGATACTACAATTGCAGATCCATTATTCGTTAAATATCCGCCATATTGCATTAAGCCCCACCTCCAAGTTGATGGCCATATAGATATAAAAATTCTTTTATTAAAATTATACTTCAAAGAATAAAGCTTTTCATTTTGTTTAAACCATTTTATTACAAAATACTTTGAATAAAATAATGTTACTAAATTAAATATTAAATTTATCGCAAGTAATGCAAATATGCCATATCCTAAACTTAAACTTAAAAAATTGAAAATAATATTTAATGCATTAATTATTGATTGCGCCAATTGAATACTTGCAACCTTATCAACTCCTTGAATAAAAGAAACCCACTTCACTTTTTGTAGATTCACATATGCCTGAATAACAATTAAGTAAAATGCCGAATTCAACATAGCAACATTATCTGTCATATTAATAGAATTACTGACTATAAATTCACCAACAAACATTAAAACTACAACAGATATAAAACCCAAAAAAATATAAACGATATTGACGGTATTTAATAAATCAATAAGGCCATTATAGTTCACATTGCTATTTATTTCCTTTTTACTTTTAAATTCTTTAATATTTTTTGGTATGTGTTTTGATCCAGCATAGTAATATGATGTTGACCTTACAATTGAAGGGCCAAATCCTGAGTCAGCGAGTTGCGCCAATCCAATTACTAATGAAAATACAAACCAAACAGCTATTTCTGCTTCAGGAAATTTTAATAATATTAAAGGTAAAACAAATATAGTACTACCAAATCTTACGAAATAGGAAATCCAAGTCATAATTGTAGGACTTGAAAATATTTTTTTCACCATTTTAACTTCTAATATTAAGATAATAATTACACATGTTTTTAATTTTACTTTTGTAATAATAATAAAGAGATTTCAGACACGTTTTTAAATAGGTTAACATTTTATTAGGAGCAATTAAATTCGTTTCACCAAGCCTATCAGAAAATGTAAATATTTTATTGTTAACATCTAAGTAATAAAACCATCCTAAAAGATTCCCTATTTGAGAAAACTGAACATCCTCCAACTCCCCCCAGAAAAGTCTATTATCTAATCTGTTTTGAAAATAAAAATTTTTTTTTATAATTAATAGCCCTCCTTGAGTATACCACCCTTCAGACCATTTCTTATAGGGTAGCAGATGATTTACTTCTCTATATATTTGGCTTGGCTTTCCAAGATGTTGACCCCAATCATTCACCCGTCCACTATTTTGTCCAATATTCGGCATTGTTAATAAATCAAAATAATTTCCATAAATTTTCATATTATGATACCAATCATTTGGCAATAAGTATCTATCATGTAATATTACCAAATTTTGGAATTTAGCAGCATGGGCAATTTTATTTTTTTTTATTGTAATGGGTGCTCTTATATCATCATTTAAAATAACATCTTCAATTGAAATTATTGGAAATTTTTCTTTATCACAATACTCAAAGCTGCCACAAATAATAATTTCGTAATTTAAAATATTCTGTGCAATTATAGAAGAAATCAGATTTCTTACTTGTTCATTTTTCTTTCCATTAGTAATTATTCCAAAACTCCAATTATCTATACTATCATCTTTATGTAATGTTTTATGTTTTTTAATATATTGAGATGAAAATTTGATATCATCTATCGTCTTGTTATCCATAAAGTATCTTCCATTTGTTGAAACAGCAAATTCGTACCCTATTTGGCTAATGGAGCGAATATAATTTCCATGAACAGTAGTGGAAGTTGAATTAAGAATAAACCTACCACCTACACATAGCATTATGTCCAATTCTTTAATAATATATCTTATTAATGGGTTTTTATCTGCTAAATATTCTATTCTGACTTCATCAATACTTTCTGGGTGTATATTATATTCCTTGTATATTCTCTTTAGATGGTTAATATCTTTTAAAGATAAGAAAAGCACGTCCTTAGTATTTTTTTCGTTTTTATGTTGCCATACAATTTTTTTTATCATAAAAATGAAGTGTAATTTGTTAAAGCGATTCTAAATAGTTGTCAAGATCTTGAGGCGTGCCCAATCCATGCATTTGTGTTGAAAGTAAATTGTAGGTTACTATTTTTTTTTCGGGGATAATGTAATTATATGCCGGGCAAGTATAAAACTCATTATTTACTCGGTCGTTCGCAATTATCATATCAATTGCACCATCAACAAAATAATTTCCTTTGGAAAATAAATAAATACCTACAGTGGCCAAGTCAGAAATGGCTTCTTTTTCCTTTACCTGAGAAACTAGCCCGTCGTTATTCGTCTTTGCAAATGACCATTTTGGATTACGCTCTTTATCTGTAAAACACAATATAGAGCCATCTAAATTTCTAGATAAACAATCATCAATAAAGTCCTTAATAGAAATATCAACTATCTGATCAGAATTTGCAATTAAAAGAGGAATGTTATTATTAATAAATTTTCGAGCATAAAGCACTGTGCTTGCTGTTCCTTCAGTTAATCTATCGATAGATATAAATTTAACATTATAATCCCTCTCTATTTGTTCTACCAGCTCCCTTTCTTGGTCTATATGTTCTTTCCTTGCAATTAAATAATATTTGGCATTCGGATAATTTAAGTTTTCTATAACTCGTACTATCATAGGTTTACCATTTACATTTATAAACGGCTTGGGCTTTTCATAACCAGCATTTGAAAATCGGCTACCTAAACCGGCCATAGGTATTACTATATTAATCATATTTTAAATATTTATCATTAGCTACTGATGGGGTTTTTACCACAACTGTTTTTACATCTGTCAAAGCCCTAAAGTCAGTAGATTCATTTGGTTTAATTAAAACAATATCTCCAGAAGAATACTTTTCTCCAGACATAATCACCTCGCCATCCATGATTAAAGTATACTCAGTTGCTATTTTATGAAAATGATTTTCTTCATAATCACCCGCCTTATAAATTTTGACAGCTACTTCAAAGTCATTTGTTTTTAAAAGTGTTGGTTCAAAATGGCCGATAAACCATCCTCCCACCATATCATCTAAATTGTGTTTTTTCATTTTTTTTCGTTTAAATAAAACTCAAATTCTTTAATCTTTTGAGAAGTATAAAATGACTTATAATCCTCTCCACTAATTTCAAAATTAATAACCTTTTTATTGAGTAAAATCAACTGATTAATAAGTGCAGAAGTAAAAAAGCTGCCATTATAATAATCTTCAATTTCAATGGCTTTAAATGCACATTTAACAAACGTATTGAATGAATCGAAATAGTAGAATCCTGCAATAGCATTTCTACTTATTGGATTTTTTTCAGCTGCTTGTAGCACATTATTTTTTTCATCCGTTAATACAAAAGACCATCTTGGGTGTACAGATTTAAAAGTAATTACCCCACCTGAAGCTTTTTCATTTCTGAATTTACTTAAAGATTTATTAATATCAGTAACAAAAAATTGATCAGGGTTTGCTATGATGACTTCTTCATCTTTATTCGTAATTAAATCAATAGCCATTAAAATACTAGAAACTGCACCATTAGTTTTTGACTTAAGAATGCATACTTTAGATTTAGGAACTAAAAGTTTTAATGTTTTATCTAAATGATATTTTGAACAATCTTCTTCTCGAACTATGAAAATAAAATTATTATTTCCATTAATTGAAAGTAAATTTTCCGTTACGTATTGTATCAAGGGAGTTCCGTTTACTTCTATAAGAGGCAATGGATAGGAGTAATTAGACTCATCAATGTTTTTTATTCCTGCTAAAGGTAAAATTATATTCATATTATTTATCTTTCTAATTCTAAAATTCTATTTTTTATAGCTAGGTAAGTTACATCTGTAACTTCTCCTATCTTTAATAAATTACCCCCACTTTCAACAGCTGCCTTAATACCATTTTCATTATCTTCTAGAATTAAGCATTCCTCAGGCTTTAAATTCATTTTATTCAT
>Ga0307488_10005681_pt1 | contig 10303 bp, 7 predicted proteins | sample SB02metaG_FD_202248 | JGI IMG/M metagenome (GOLD analysis project Ga0307488, IMG submission 202248) | Sea-ice brine microbial communities from Beaufort Sea near Barrow, Alaska, United States - SB 0.2 | ecosystem: Environmental > Aquatic > Marine > Coastal | place: USA: Alaska | collected 2017-05-06
TTTCTGATGAAGTCGCGAGGCAAACGCTGGTCGATAATATTGAAGGTGAGATGATAACGGCGCCGCGGGTCATCAAATTTCGCACGGGTACGCGGCTTAAGCACTGGAAGAAAAACTGTGTGGCACTAGGGCTCGCCAGCGGATTTGTAGAGCCCTTGGAATCTACCAGCATTCATTTGATTCAGCGCGGCATTCTGCGCCTCATCCAGATGTTTCCGCTGACGGGTATTGCCCAGTCGGATATTGATGAGTTCAATCAACAGACTAGCTTTGAGATTGAGAACATCCGCGATTTTATTGTGCTGCATTATCACGTTACCAATCGGGACGACACGCCCTTCTGGCGACACTGTCAGCGGATGGAAATACCTGAAACACTCGCTCACCGTGTCAGACTGTTCAAAGAAACGGGGCGAGTGTTCCGGGTGCCTAACGAGCTATTCGCAGAGAACTCCTGGATTCAGGTGATGCTGGGTCAGGGCCTGTTACCGCAGCAGTACCATCCCATTGTCAACGTGATGGGTGAGGAAGAGTTGAGGCTGTTTCTTGGCCAGATCAAGGGCAAGGTCGATGACGCGGTAGCGCGCCTGCCATCCCACAGTGATTATGTGAATCAGTATTGCCAGGCGAGCGACGCCTGAAAAGCGCGCGATGACGCTGTCAGTCATTGCAGAGCAGCGTTTGAATAGATATTTCTAGGGAGGTAAAACATGAATCTTCAATTATTACGCGGTCTGACGGCCGTGCCGGGTATCCCAATGTTGCTTAATGGCATCGGTTTTGTGGTAGATCCGGCCCAGGCGGCGGCGTCACTGGGGATGCCTTTGTTGGACGGCATTGGCCGGAGTACTCAGTTGGGAGACTTTGGCGGCTTCTTTTTGTCTGTTGCCGGCTTTATCTTCTACGGGGCTTTTGCTGTCAGGCTCACCTGGTTAAGGGCCGCGGCGATATTGCTCGGCGCCGCGGCGCTTTTGCGTGTCGTAGCGTGGCTAGTCCACGGGGCTGATTTCGCGGGCCCAATTATCGCTATCGAAGTGCTCTTGGCGACCTGGTTGCTGGTCTGCGCAGGCCAGTTAGGGCGTTATGAGAAAGTGGGTAATCATGAACATTGAGTGTCTGTATGACCGGCGCCAGTTGCTCGCCGAGGGACCCTTGTGGCATCAACAATGTTTGTATTGGGTCGATATCAAAGCCCGGACGCTACACCAAATGGACCTGCAGCAGGGTACCCACCAGCTACGCAAATTTGATGCAGGCATCACCAGTATCAATATTCGTGCTCGGGGTGGCTTTGTGATTACCACCCTGCGTGGTTTTGCATTATTGGCAGACTTCGACGCGCCATTAGTCTCGCTGGCTGAGGTGGAACCCAACTTGCCGGGTAATCGTTTCAATGATGCCAAGGTTGACCCCTTCGGACATCTATGGGCGGGTACCATGGATGATGGGGAAGTTGAGACGCGCGGATCGCTATACCGACTCGATGGCGAGCAGCGCTGGCAACAAGCCGATACGCAATACCACATTACCAATGGGCCAACGTTTTCTCCTGACGCAAGCACTCTGTATCACACAGATTCAGTGACCAAGCAGATATTCGCCTTCGATCTCACTGAGCAAGGCGTCAGCAACAAACGTCTGTTCATCACCCTTGATGAGAATCATGGTCACCCGGACGGCATGACGGTGGATGCGGCGGGTCACCTGTGGGTTTGCGAGTATGCGGGTTGGGGTATTTCGGAATTTAGCCCCGAGGGCGAGTTTTTGCGTAAGCTGGCGTTACCCGTAGCCAATGTCACTAGCTGCTGTTTTGGTGGTGATGACTACGACACCTTGTTTATGACCACGGCAGCCAAAGACTTGAGGGAGCAGGATCTTGCAAGCCAGCCTCTGGCCGGCAGTATCTTCTGCACTAAGCCCGGTGCTATTGGCATCGCTGCCTGTGCTTATCAGGGCTGAGGTTCTGGCGTCGTCACGCCTGCGTTAGCGATGGTGCTGCTGCTTGCCGATTCCGTGCTAATGTTAGGTGCATGAGCCTTGTCAGGTTAGATGCGTGATCTGCTCGGTGTTAAAAATAACGAAAAGACGTTGAGGATAATTAAGTGTCTATTGCCAATAATGTCGCCCCCGGTCAACCCGTGAAAGCCCCCGAAAATCCCTTGAGTGAGCCATGTGTCATGGTGATTTTCGGTGCTTCGGGAGATCTTACCAAACGTTTGTTGGTGCCCTCCCTGTACAACCTGGCCTGTGATGGGCTGCTGTCACCGAATTTTGCGGTACTGGGTACGGGGCGCAGCGCGATATCCAATAGCAGTTTTCGCGAGAGCATGGGCAGCGATGACAATGGCCTGCGCGCATTCCACACGCGCAACAGTTTTGATGAGCAAGTCTGTGACGAACTGCTGTCACGCTTTCATTTTGAGAGCGCCAACATTGATGTAGAGGGTTTTGCTCGACTCCGCGAAACGGTTGCTGCTCTCGACAAGCAATACCAGGCAGGTGGCAACGTCTTATTCTACTTCGCTATGGCGCCAAGATTCTTTGGATCCATCTGCGAGAACTTGCACAAGGCGGGTTTCCAGGAAGGCGAAGGCTGGAAGCGTATCATTGTTGAGAAGCCGTTTGGCACAGACCTGCAGTCGGCGTTGGATCTCAATACAGAGATTTTGCAGTACTGGCGTGAAGATCAGATCTACCGCGTTGATCACTATTTGGGTAAAGAGACTGTACAAAATCTGTTGGCATTTCGTTTTTCTAACGGTATGTTCGAGCCCTTATGGAACAAACATCATATCGATAATATTCAGTTCAATGTGTGCGAGTCAGTGGACGTGCAGGGCCGGGGTGGCTACTACGACCAGTCCGGTGTGTTGCGCGACATGATGCAAAATCACATGTTCCAGATGCTGTCATATATCTGCATGGAGCCGCCAGGGTCCTTTGATGCCGACGCTATTCGTAATGAAAAAGCCAAGGTTCTAGAGTCTGTGCGTATTTATGATGAGGCGGGTGTCCGCGAAAATGTAGTGCGTGGCCAGTACGGCCCCGATTTCGATGAGCAGGGCGAGATCAGCAAGCCAGGCTATCGTGGCGAAGCAGATGTTGACCCGACGTCAAATACGGAAACCTTCGCTGCCGCGAAATTGCAGATCGACAACTGGCGCTGGCAGGGAGTGCCCATCTATCTGCGCTCGGGTAAGGCGTTATGGAAACGCGGCACGGAGATTATCATCGAGTTTAAGCGGCCGCCGGAGAAAATATTCGAAGGCACCGGGGTTCAGCAACTGACATCAAATCGACTCGTTTTCCATATACAGCCTTACCAGGGCATTGAATTATTGTTCCAGGCAAAGACGCCGGGGCCCACCATGCAACTGCAGAACGTTGATATGAGTTTCAACTACGGTGATGCATTCAAGGCCTCTCGTTACACGGGCTATGAAGTCATGATCTACGCCTGCTCGCGAGGCGATGCTACTCTGTTTTCCCGCGGCGATCTGGTAGAGGCTGCCTGGCGTATCGCACAACCTTTGCTGGACTATTGGTCAACCACACCGGCGACTGATTTTCCGAACTATACCCGTAACTCTTGGGGCCCCAAGTCGGCGTTTGATCTGCTTGAAAAAGATGGGCGACGCTGGTTTGAAGTCGTCACGCCGGATGTACTTGAGCAGGTGCCTATGTTTAAGGACGCCGATCCACTGTTGCTGAGTTCGGTCATTTTGGCACTGCAGTCAGTGACTAAAGTGGCAGGTGACGTAGTTATTCAACAAGGAGATGTGAGCGATGATATGTACTTTATTTGCCGTGGTGAAGTCGACGTGGTTGATAGCGTCGGCGAGGTTGTCAGCCAATTGAAAGAGGGTAACTTCTTTGGTGAAGTCGGCCTGTTGATGGCCACGCCCAGAACGGCTTCTGTGCGCGCCAGCACCCTGTGTGATCTGTTCGTGTTGAGCAAGGCGGACTTCAGTCGCATTCTGCGTGAGCATCCACAGTTTGCCGAGAACATGACGCAGATCGCCAGGGAACGTTACGACCTGACGGTATCCATGGACGACCTGCTTAGCTGAAATCCGCTTGTCTTAAGCGCGCTTGTTTTAAGTGCGCTTACTGCACAAAAATCGCGGCGCTACCGTTGAGCGCCGCGTCTGACATCGTCTGGCCGCTGCATGAACCCAGACTGCCCGCGCTGCTATAGCTGAGTTCGTTGCTCTGTTTCCAGCCTGATATGGAGCGCCGTCCGCCGCTGACGCCATGTTCATAGCCCATTAACATCAGACGCATTCCCTGAATGCCACTACCCTGTGGGGTGTAGATGACAACGCCATAACCATTGGCAAAGGAGCTAAAGCAACCGGTGGTAGATTTGGCAGTTTTGCTCATAATCAGCATCTTGTCCGTATTCCCCATTGTCAGAGAGCGGTCATGTGCTGCGGTGCTATGTTGACTGGCAATACCTGCCGTGGACGTCATCGCTGATGTGGTCCAGTCGGCGGCAATACTGGCTGATTGATCGTAGACCACCACACCATCACTGTCCTTGACGAGTATGCGTAAGCTGGTGGCGCCGGGTTTGATGCAGTCATCGAGCCAGTCGTTGTCATTAAGGTTGACGCTGCTGTCATTGGTGAAATTGAAACAGCTGCCGACAAAATCTGGATCGATACCAGGGGGTGTTGAAGGTAAGTCACTTGGTAAAGGTCTGCAAAGCAGTTCGCCCGAGAATTGAAAGCCCGCCAAGTAGTTGTTTTCTGGGCAGCTAAAACCCGCCAGTTCTATGATTGCTGAGGCTCCGTCAGGCCCTGAAGGTCCTTCGGCACCGTCAGCGCCTGGAGGCCCGCTTTGCCCTGCTTCACCCGGCGATCCATCGGTACCGTCCTGTCCCGATATACCTTGTGCCCCTTGAGTTCCGGTTTCACCTGTTATGCCTTGTTCGCCCTGGGGTCCGGTTTCACCTGTTGTGCCTTGCTCGCCTTGGGGGCCAGTCTCGCCCCCAAGGCCGCGTTCACCCTGTGGTCCAACACTGCCAAGGGTCAACATGAACTCGACGGCATTGTTGGGCTTCTTAGACTTCTTGGACTTCTTGGACTTCTTGGACTTCTTGGATTTGCCATTGCTCCACTTAAGTTCAAGTTGGTAATCCCCGGCTGGGGGATTGTGCGTTATGTCCGCGGTCACGACATCCAGTGGTTGGTCCAGGCTGCCGAGCAGGCTGCAGTTAACATTCGTCAACGGCACGGTGCCTAAGAGTACGCCTAGTGTTTCATGGTGCGGTTTGGCACATAAGTGCTCACCGAGGATGACGACCTCGGGTATGGCATGATCATGGCTGACATGCGCTTCATAAATAGAAACTACGGGGCTCGCGGCGACGACCTGCAGAGAAAACAAGACACCAAGACACAAGGTCAACAGATGCATAAATCACTCCTTCGATCCGCGGTGTTCCCGTAACGAATATTTCATCAAACGGGCGTATCGCGTGACGCTCAAACTAATGAATGGATAGACTGATATCAGATCTCGGAAAACCGGTTAGCTGGATTTCTCGGGAATATCTGCCCGCCTACCTTAAACGCTAGTTCATAGGTAGGGTTTGCGCGTTCTGTTGACCCCCTTTGGGACGACGTAAGGTGTAGATCTGCCGACCAGCGTCTCAATCAGTTGCAATTCCTGGTCATCATGGTTGATGAATGGCGCGGGAATAATCCGCTCACCGGCGTTGGTGTTTGCGAATACGTACCGGGGTGCATCGTGGTGTTTAGACGTGATCGCCTCGTTAATAGCGGGAGTGTCACTGGTGGCGATATCCGTTTCTCCATAGCAGGTGCAAAGGTAGGTAAGCGCCGCATCACGCCCGAGATACACGCCGTTGAATTGGCCCGAGTGACTGAGTACGGTTTCTCATGGGCTGATATGTTGGCCTCCGGTCCAGACAATCTGCGGGTGGCAGGTGAATATTCGACCGTCAATGCATCAGTACCATTGGGTGTTCATGGCGCTTTGTGGAAGGTTCTGCGGATTGCTAGGATGGGCGCTCCCGACCTGATGCTTCGCCAGAGACGTGCTTATGTTTACTCACCTGTCACACTTTCGTTTCCTAAGCTTTCGCTTCCCACGTTTTCGTTTTTCACACCATCGTCTGCCAGTGCAGATCATATGGGTGCTCGCCGTGTGCCAGGCGCTGGTGAGTTGCAGTACGCACGCACCTGACGAGCGCGCGAAGGTTGGTGTGTTCGAGCATAGTATCAACGCCGTCCAGACACCGTGGAGTTCTCAGCCGTTTGATAATCACCCGGATAAATTTACCTTTGCCTTGTTTTCGGATCTTACCGGTGGTGAACGGCCACACATATTCAGCACGGCAGTCGCACAATTGGCGTTGCTGCGCCCCGAGTTAATCGTCAATGTGGGAGATCTGACCGAGGGCGGCACGCTCGACAAAGTGATCATCGACACGCAATGGCAAAGCTTTCACCGTCGGGCTGACAAGGCCTCTACCCGCATTTTCTACACGGGGGGTAATCATGACCTGGCCAATCTGACCCAGCGCCGAGTCTGGCAAGCGGAGCATGGGCCTCGTTACTATCATTTCATTTATAAGAATGTTCTGTTCTTGGTGCTTGATACGGAAGATCACCCGGCGCAAACATTGGCGCAGATTCGGGGGATGCATACCGAGGCCATGGCGCGAGTGGCAAAAGAGGGCTGGGGTGTATTAGGTGAGACGGCCTATGCGCAGCTGCCATCGACCCAGACAGGTGAAATCGGGGCGGCCCAAGCAAGCTATGCGACTCGCGTGATTGCTGACAATCCGATGGTGCGCTGGACGTTTGTGTTGATGCATAAACCGATCTGGAACCGGGTGGGTGAGAATAACTTCACGGCTATCGAGACGGCTCTGGCATCGCGGCCCTATACCGTGTTTCATGGGCACAATCATTTTTACAAGCACACCGAACGCTTGGGGCGCGATTATATCCAGTTGGGTACCACAGGGGGCGTGCAGTTTGCAGACAAGAACTTGTCTGTTGACCACGTGTCCTTGGTGACAGTGGATGGCGACGGCATCGATATCGCCAACATTAAGTTATCTGGTATTTTCGATAAAACTGGACGCATTCCTCATGAGGGAGCTGCTATCAATCAGATTTTTGCGCCTTTGCCGCAAGGGCGCGACCAATGATATCGGCAAATTCAGGGCCCTTGCCGGCTCGTATTTCTTCAATAGTGAGTCCCTGCATTTCGTGCGGGAAAACCAGCCATTTATCGGTCGCATGGACGTAAAAGTCAGGGGTGATATCGGTCATGTTGCGGCTTGGCTTATACCAAGGGCAGGCCACCTTCACCGAGGCAGGCATATTACGTCGGCACTTGAGTTTGAGCTTGTCGATGATGGCGCGAATCGATCGGCCTGAATCAAAAACGTCATCGATGATCAGTAATTCCTGGTCGGCCTCAACATTCTCAATCACATAGTCGAGCCCATGCACATGAATCTCTTTGGATTGCATGTCGATGCCATAGTAGGACGAGGTACGGATCGCGATATGATCTGTTTTGATACCCAGGTAGTCCAAGTACTCCTGGACCGCGATACCTGTAGGGGTGCCGCCGCGCCATACGCCGATAATGAAGTGGGGCCGGTAGCCGCGCATATATATTTGCTCAGCCAATCGCATTGAATCAAGCAGGAGCTCTTTGGAGGTAATAAATTGCTTTTCCATAACTGTCCGTCTATCTACGCCATCTGCGCGTTCAATGAGGATGCTGGTGCCGCCGGCCTTCCGTTCACGGGCGGGATGGGCGGGGGGTTGGCGAGTATAGGTTTAATGGTCGGCTAATTCAATCTGGCCTGCAGATGCAACCGCGGGCAGTGCCAGATATACTCAAGGGCCTAGGGCTACAAAACCCAGGCTATCTTGAGTGAACTCAATCATGACTACGACAGCGTTGATGACCCACCTATGAACAGCCAGAGCAAGCGTAATTTACGACCGATCAAAAGTCTGAATTTATTATCGTACCGAGAGATTGAGGGACTAATGTCATCTCAGGCCACGGTGAGGAACCTCTTTCGGGAATGCGCCCTGGCGGTGCTCAATACCGGCAATGATGAGGACGACGTCAATAAGTTATTAGCGTCCCACGAAGACTTCAGCATTGAGGTAGAGCGCGAGTCTCGTGGACCGAAAATCACAGTCAACAATGCGCCGTCATCTGCATTTGTTGATGGCCGGATGATTCGCGGCATACAAGATCACCTGTTTTCGGTGTTGCGGGACATTGTTTATGTCAACCACACCTTATCTATTGACGGTGTCTATGACCTCAACAGTCGTCGTGGGGTGACTGACGTCGTGTTCGACATACTGCGTAATGCGACGATTGTCCGACCCGATCTCAAGGCTGACTTGGTGGTGTGTTGGGGCGGCCACTCTATCGGTAGGCCGGAATATGATTTTACCAAGGACGTCGGCTATCAATTAGGTCTGCGTGGCCTGAATATCGCCACGGGCTGCGGGCCAGGCGCCATGAAAGGCCCTATGAAAGGCGCAGCCATTGGCCACTCTAAGCAACAAATCGACAAGCGCCGTTATGTGGGCATAACCGAGCCTGGTATTATCGCGGCCGAGGCCCCCAATCCTATTGTGAATGAATTGGTGATTTTGCCAGACATTGAGAAACGTCTAGAGGCATTTGTCCGGGTGGCTCACAGTATCGTCGTTTTTCCTGGCGGCGCGGGCACCGCAGAGGAAGTCCTGTATTTGCTGAGCATCTTGCTGCACGAGCGCAATCAGCATATCCCCTTCTCATTCATCATGGTGGCCCGCAAAGAAAACGAGGACTACTTTGTCGCTCTGGATAGCTTTATCCGCGCGACCCTTGGCGATGCAGCGACCCGCTTTTACAAAATCGTTATCGGTGATGCGGCAGAGGCGGGCCGTATGGTGCGCGCTGACATTGACAAGATTCGAAAGTACCGGCGTCAAAATGATGAGTCGTACGGCTTCAACTGGGAGCTATATGTTGAATCAGATCTACAGAATCCCTTCGAGCCGACTCATGCGAACATGGCTGCGTTGAAACTGCACAAGAGTTTGCCGCCCCATGAGTTGGCAGGACAAATCAGAAAGGCCTTCTCAGGCATCGTCGCCGGCAATGTGAAAGCCGCCGGGCTGGCAGAAGTGCGTGCTCATGGGCCGTTCAAGCTGCAGGGTGATCAGGAGATCATGGAGCAACTGGAGACGCTGCTCGAACAATTCATTGCCCAGAAGCGCATGAAGATTGACGTCGACAATTACGAGCCCTGTTGGGTGCTTGCCAATGAGTCCCGCGAGATCGAAGGGTGAGCATACTGGCGACCGCACGGGTGAATGACAGCTCTGGGTATGAGCGCCTCAAGGTCTGCAGTCTTTAGCCTTCTCTGTCGGCCAGTACTGACGGGCATGGCGAAGAACTTAACAAGTGGGCCAATGGCTGGGTGCAGGTGTATTCCAGTGCAGACCGTCACTTCATGACCAGCGGTATGAAGGACTCTGGCACGCTGACGGCTCTGCATTGCCTAGGGCGTATCGACAAGGTTGACCCGAACGAGTATTGGTATTGCGCACCGTGAGCAATTTTACCGTGCCCCCGGCCTGCAAGAGCGTCATGTGGCGTGCGACAGCGGATTATCCGGATGAGGGTTTGCCTGCCCGAACGTCTGCTTATCGCATCGGCAGTGTAGTGGTGCAACAACGGGTGGATAACGGGGCGCAATATCAACAGGCCATGCCTGGTGAATAGATCTCGTTAACAGTCTCATTAATAGTCTTACTCATATGAAAGTTAAGCGCCATGTTTTTTGTTAGCAGGTATCTGCTCGGGGGGGTAATTCAGGCGTGATCTCGTCGAATTGGTGGCGTCAGTCCGCAACCGCGGAGGATAAAGTCGCTGAGAAAGTCGCTGGTCTGCTGAATAAACTGCTTTGAGTAGGCCCGCTGATTGCTGACCAGCAATATCTGCGCCTGAAAGTCAGCGTAGTGCTGAGTCACCGACCAGATCAGAAAGATCAACTGCATGGGTTCCACGGTGGCCATTTTGCCCTGATGGACCCACTGAGCAATGGTGCTGGCGCGGGCCAGCACGTAGGGCCGTATTTCCTGTTTAATGTGGTTGGCGAGTTGTGGTGCCCCTTGAATGATTTCATTTGCAAATAAACGTGATGCTGAAGGCTCGTCGAACGAGAACTGGATTTTTTCACGCACGAACTCATCAATCAGTATTGCCGGATCATCATCGCGATTGAAATCGCTAAAGA
>Ga0307488_10005682_pt1 | contig 10303 bp, 12 predicted proteins | sample SB02metaG_FD_202248 | JGI IMG/M metagenome (GOLD analysis project Ga0307488, IMG submission 202248) | Sea-ice brine microbial communities from Beaufort Sea near Barrow, Alaska, United States - SB 0.2 | ecosystem: Environmental > Aquatic > Marine > Coastal | place: USA: Alaska | collected...
AATGGAAGGCAATATGCAAGGGGAAAAGCCTGGGATATCACGCCACGGTAGGGCGGTGCAGGTTGACGCTATCAAACCCATGTTGAAAGGGCCTAAATCTAAGCGCTTGAAACAAAAATTATGAACTGCTTTCAAGTTTTGATTTCAAATTCAACTTGCACCGCTACGCCACGGAGGAGGCAGCGGCGCGGGCGCACGACAACTACGTCAAGGACGGCGTCGTTCCCCCAACGCACCGAGACCCGGCCTCCTCGAAGATGAAGGTAGGGCGGTGCAGGTTGACCCTATCAAACCTCGTGTTGAAACCACCTACGGTTTCAGCTCTTGAGACTAGAATATCATAAACTGCTTTCAACGTTTGCTTTCAACTTCAACTTGCGCCGCTAGTTAACCCGATCAAACCCACGTTAAGAGCGCCTGGAACTAAGCGATTGAAACTACAATATGATGAACCGCCTTCAGACTTTGCTTTCAAATTCAACTCGCGCCGCTACGCCAAGGGTATCACCTGGGCCAAGCGCCTCAATAAGTGGAAGGTCGCATAGTAGGGCGGTGCAGATTGACAGTTTCAAAACCCATGATGAACTGTCGCCTATGGTTTCAGTGCTTGCAGCTACAACATGATGAATCGCTTTCAAACTTTGCTTTGAATTTCAACTTGCGCCGCTACAGCATGCAAGGGGAAGTGGCTGGGATACCACGCCACGGAGGAGGCCGCGGCGCTGGCCATCATCAACTACGCCAAGGACGGCGTTGTTCCCGTGTCGTGCCGAGAAGGCACCTCCTCGCAATTCAAGGGTGTCAGCTGGAATAAGAGCCTCGGTAAATGGGAGGCCACGTGCAAGAAAAATTACCTTGGACACCACGCCACGGAGGAGGATGCGGCGCGGGCGTGCGACAATTACGCCAAGGTAGGGCGGCGCAAGTTGAGCCGCTGAAACCTGTGTTGAAAGCGCCTGGAACTAACCGCTTGAAACTCAATTATTGGTTGAACCGATGAAACCTGTGTTGAAAGCGCCTTGTGTTGAAAGCGCCTGGAACTAAGCGCTTGAAACACTGAAAATATGACTTGATGTCAAATGTTGCTTTCAAACACAACTTGGGCCGCTACGCCAAGGACGGCGTTGATCCTGTAGCGCGGCGCCGAGAGCTCACCTCCACCTCACAGTTCAAGGGTGTCTGCTGGAATAAGGTAGGGTGGTGCGGGTTGACCCCAGTTTGACCCCGGACGTATACGGGTGTAGGGTCAGGTGTATATAGATATATGATCATGTTCGTGCAGATATAGGGTTATGTTCATACAGATATGGGGTTAGATGTGGCGGTGCAGGCGGTGCAGGATGACAGTATGCTAACCCGTGTTGAAAGCGCCAATGGTTTCAGCGCTTGAGACTAGAATATCACAAACTGCTTTCAAGGTTTGCTTTCATTTTCAATTGGCGCCGCTACACGAAGGGCAAGAAAAAATGGATGGTGAGTTGCCAGGGGAAACACCTGGGATACCACACCACGGAGGAGGCTGCTGCGCGGGCGTACGATAACTACGCCAAGAACGGCGTTATTCCTGTAACGCTCCGAGCATGCACCGCCTCTCAGTACAAGGTATGGCGGTGCAGGTTGACCCCAGATTGACCCCGGGCTGACCGCGCCTGGTTTCAGCGCTTGATGCTACAACATGGCTGACCGCGCCTGCTTTCACAGTTTGCATTCAACTTCATCGTGTGCAGCTACAGCAAGGGCGTCTATTGGTACAAGAGCCGCGGGACATGGACGGCGAGGTGCAAGGGGAAGAGCCTTGGACAACACGCCACGGAGGAGGCTGCGGCGCAGGCGTACAACATCGAAGCTCAGCGCATCGGGCGTGTCGACCTCAACGACACTGACGACCCTGCCGCCCTCGCGCTCATTAGCCTGGCAGGGCGGTGCAGGATGACTGTATCAAAACCCGTGTTGAAAGTGCCTATGGTTTCAGCGCCCGAAACTACAATGTCATAATCTGCATTCAACATTTGCTTTCCATTCCAACTTGTGCCGCTACAGCATGGCTGCAGCTGCGCAAACGCACGCCGGTGCGGGCTCCAAACGTTGCAAACGCGCTGGTGCACCGACCACACCGGCGCCCCCGCCGCGGAAGAAGTTGCGGCTGGACAACTCGGCGGGCGCCGTCGCTGGTGCCAAACGTTCCAAGCGCACCGGCGCATTGACGGCGCCGGCGCCCCGGCAGGGGAAGAAGTTGCCGCTGGACACCTCGGCAGGCGCGGCCGCGGGCAGGGGCTTACACTCGTCCACTATTCAGCTCAACCTGAGCCGTTTATGACACAAAACACACCCTTAGTACTCCCTGTCACCTCCTATACACCACCTATACGACCCCTAAATGCACCCACTATTTCACACAAAGCGCCTATGTTGAGCCGAAAAGTGGACGAGTGTAAGCCCCTGGCTGCTGGCGGCTGGGGGGGGCTGCTGGTGGTGGCAGCGCAGGGACAACAGTAGAGGCCCGCATCCAATCCATAATCACGCTGAAGGCTTCACAAAACTAGAATGTCAAGGTTGGTGCATGACATGCTAAGGCTGCTGTCATCACCGCCCTGGCGGAAGCGCATCGCGGTGCACGCAACTGCAGATGGCGGCGGGGGTTGAGCGCACGGCCGCGCTTGCTTCGCGACACGGCGACACCGGTACCAGCCTCGGTGACATATGCACGGATAGATAGACATAAACATTAGCTAGCTTTAGGGTGTTGTACACATGCCCCTGTCCGTCCTCGCTGCCCGCGCGTGCTCCGTCCATGGAATCCGCCGCCCCCGCCGCTGCCGCTCACGCACTCCATCCATTATTCCTCAGGGAATATGATACCAACGGATGTAGTGCTATGTGTGGACACTTATAAATAAGCTGACAGCTTCTGTTTTGTCAAACTGCCTAAATTTTACAATGTGACCCCGCGCCGCGGGGCTGAGGGGTCCGGGTGTCGAAGTACTAATCTCGCCCAACCTTGCTTGAGTTCGATGCTCTGATGGGTATCGCTATATTCAAGGTGGTATGAACGGAAGATAACGTCATCGGACGTCGAGCGTATATAAACATCAGTTTGAAAACCGGTCGACCGGACTTATGGGAACTGAATTCACACCCGCCTACGCCTGCGCTCCCATGAACCCGTCTCCCCATTTCTTGAGTCATAGACCGTCATCTTGGCCGCCTCACCAACTGTGCGTGTGCGTGTTGATGTTGATGTTGATGAGGTGGTGGAAGTATCTGGAATGGTATGTCAGACAGTCAGAGCTTTCTCAAAAACCACTGACGCCAGTTTGGTCATCAGACCAGGTCAAGGCCCTCAGTTCGGGTACTTGACCGATTCGACTGAGTTGGACCGTGTGGAACTACAGGGCACACACGAGCGAAGCTTTTTTGGCGGCTTTGGGCGCCGGCGGCAATGACGAGGAGAACCAAGTTGAACGCAACTGAAAAAACGGAATCAATGTGGTTCACCTGAGGGCTTTCCACTCGTCCACTTCTCAGCTCAACCTGAAACATCATTGTGCTGAAATGCACTGAAAGCAGAGAGGAGTCCCTAAAAACGTGCTCACGTCACGCCATGGGCTCCACATATTCCCCCGGGGACCCTCATCAAAGACCACGTGCGTTCAACAAGTGCAAAAGAGAACAAAACTGAGGAGGGGGTGTTCCGAGAAGAAATACTTGACTACCTCAGCGAAATTCGGAGCCTCGTTCCAAACCTTTCGAGCCATCCCATAAAAAATCAACTTTCCAACAAAACTACCTCGGGTTCTGTTCCCGAGGCAACAAACTCACAAACCAAGCTCTTTGCTTTGAATTTCGAAAGGAAGATTCCTTTCAAAATTCTCTTTCAACACGTGTGAAAGTGCGCGCGATTCGATGCGCAAACGTGTCGACCAATCACAGGCGAGGGCTGACCCCTACTCTTGCCACGTGGCCCAACTTTTCGCTCCATACAAAACGACTCATCAAGCAATATTATACCTCCGTGTTGAAGAATAGGAATCTCCCGGGACTTTCGCGCCAACTTTGAGTGACTCAAGACGATTCTTTCACTCAAGAATGACTCAGGAATCGATCGTCTGAAAAGGTAATAGAATCATGACTCAATGATGGTGGTCTACTTAAGGTGTGTAAAGTGAAGTGAAGCCGGGTGTGGAAGCGCTGCCCTCATACCTCTTGGGCGGGTAACGGCGACACCGGTGATCCACTCGCGCGCCGCAGCGTCGGCAGTGTGTGTACCAGTACTTCCACGTCGATATACACCATCCATCAGTAACAGTTGCAGCGTCTATGAACAACGCTTGACCTGGAACAGCCGCAGGACCAACGGGAGCCCACCCGGCCCATGGTTAAATGTTGTTGGCTCGTGGCATCAAACAACCACAGTGCGCTATGAGTTATCATGTAATGATGTCGGATAAGGTTCTAGCTACTAGCTGCACGCCACGCGAGGCAATGAGCCGCCGCGTTTATTTATTTATTCAACGCTTGAGTGAAAGAGAACGCACATGAGACATTCATCATCATTCGGCATATCGTCGACGTCCTGATCTCTGCCTCCGGCGCATCATGGTGTTTTTGGGGTATTCAGCTGCGGCAGTCGGCCTCAGACGGACAGAGGAAGGTTGTCGGAATATCCCTTGGTTGCGGCCAGGTCACGCATCGCCGCGGTCCACGGACAGCCGTGCTTCCGCGCCCACTTCAGCACCTCCAGGTGCCCGCCCTCAACGGCTTTCGTGCACGTCGTCTCGTTCCACGGGCAGTCGTGATCCCGCGCCCACTTCAACACCTCCAGGTGCCCGAACACAGCAGCAACGCGCACGTCTTGGAGTCCCACGGGCAGCCGTGCTCCCGCGCCCACCGCAGCACGTGCGGGTCCCTGTTCGCCGCGGCGTTGAAACACGTTGATGCGCCCCACGGGCACCCATGCTCCTGCGCCCACCGCAACACCTCCAGGTGACCTCTCCCGGCGGCGTACTCACACGTCTGCTCGGTCCACGGACAGTCGTGTTCCCGCGCCCACTTTAACACCTCCAGGTGCCCGTTAAAGTCCCGTTGCGCACGTCATCGAGCCCCACGGGCAACGGCGCTCCCATGCCCACCTCAGCACCTCCAGGTGCCCTACCCGAGCGGCGTACGCACAAATATCTTCCTCCCACGGACCCTACACACCCCCTTAACACGGGCTACACAACCCCTACGCGCACCCCCTATCCCATACAAAGCGCTCAAGCTGAGCTGAAAAGTGAACGGGTGTAAGCCCCTGCCCGCGGCGTGCGTCGCGCGGCGTGCGTCGCGCACTTGCCGAAGAACTCCGTGCTGACCAGAGCCTGCATCCACGGGGCGACCTGAATGTCTCGAGCCTTCGTATGCGGGGGTGTGGTGTGCTGAGCGAGCTCCTCTTGTGTGCACGCGGCGCGGCGAGTATGTCAGCTATGCACCTACGCTCATTCACGCGTGCGAGTAACCTGGAACAATGTGGAGTCGATGTGCGCAATTGTCGTCTCACCATTGCGTGCGGACGTCGAAGCGCTCAGCAATGCGGGATGCCGAGTGACTCCGAACGTCAACTTTGTTTACAGACTGTAGCTGTGGTCGAGCAAAAAGCTGGCAGGCACTGCGGGCCTCTAGGATGCGGAAACACCAAGCTGTCGAAGACCGGAGGATGTGATGCAGAAAGGCGGGCGACTTGCGCGCTCCCGTTCCATCCGAGCGCGGCGACGGGCGCGCGGCGACGACTGAGAGTTGGTCTCGGCAAATGCCTCTGAACTGGAGAAGTTCCGGTGCACATCCTGTGGGGGGTTGGAGGAGCTACGCATATCCGGTGGGGGGTCAAAGATTTGCGCGGCAGTTCGTCTATTACCACCGAGTACACCGAGGGAAGGGAAGAGTTGAGGGAGCGCGAGGGCCAACGAGCAAACCCCACCGACAGCCCGCCCGGGGTCGACACATTGACATGTTTTGGAGCTTTGACAAGACAGAGGCTTCAACCAAAAATACGACATCCAGTGGGGGGGTCAAGCGGGGTTGGCGCGCGGTGGTAACGGTCCCTGGAGAATGTTACACGAGTGGATGTAGAGCACGCGCATGGAGCGACCACGGACAGAGGGATGTTTACAACACCCTAACGCTAGCTAGTGTCTATGTGTATCTATCTGCGCATGTCTCGCTGGGGCTGGTGCCAGTGTCGCCGTGTCACTAAGCAAGCGCCGCCTTGCGCCCAGCCTCAGACGCCTCCTGCTCCGCCCTGTGCAACGCGAGCTGTGCCTCCGCCAGAGCGGTGATGACAGCAGCCTCGGCATATTATGCAGTAACATTGGCATTCTAGTTCTAAACAGGATGCGAGCCTCTAGTGTGGCCCCTGCGCCGCCACCACCAGCAGCCCCCCCCACCCGCCAACAACCGCGCCCGCCGAGGGGTCCAGCCGCATCCTCTTCCTCGACGGTGAAGCCGGTGTTGGCAATGACCCGGCGCGTTTGGAACGTTTGGCACCCGCTCCAGCGTGCGCGTGCGCGGACGCGGCCAGGCTAACAAGGGCGAGGGCGGCAGGGGCGGCGGTGTTGTCTCGGCGCGGTACAGCAACGACACCGTCATTGACGTAGTTGTCGTAGGCCCGCGCCGAGGGGCTTACACTCTCCACTTTTCGGCTCAATGTAAGCGCTTTCTGTGTGATAGGGGGTGCATAAAGCGGTTGTTCAGGGGGTGTTTGGGAGGTGTCGGGGGGTATCGGGGGTGTTTTGGGTGTGTTTTGTGTCAGAAACGGCACAGGTTGAGCTGAAAAGTGGACGAGTGTAAGCCCCTGCCCGCGCCGCAGCCTCCTCCGTGGCGTGGCCCCCAAGCCATGTCCCCTTGCACTTTGCCGCCCATTTCCCCAGGCTGTTGCTCCAGCTGACACCCTTGAATTGAGAGGAGGTGGGGTCGGCTCGGCGCGTCACGGGAGCATCGCCGTCCTCGACGCACTTGTTGTACGCCTGCGCCGCAGCCTAGGGACTGATGGACTGTGCTCGCCACGTCGTATGATGCCAATTCACGCAAGAACTGATGGTTCGATGTGTGCCGTCGGGGCCGGCGGCACGAGGGACTGATGGATAGTGCTCGCCACGTCATAGGATGCCAATTGAGTCAGGAAACTTGGGTTCAAAACCAGCTTGATGACTCGGCGAGCACTTTCTGTCAGTCCCTGCCGCAGCCTCTTCCGTGGTGTGGTATCCGAGCCATGTCCCCTTGCGGTTAGCTGTCCAAGCTCCCGCGTTCTTGTTCCAGCTGACACCCTTGATGTAGCGCCGCAAGTTGAATTCGAAAGCAAAGTTTGAAGGCAGTTCATCATATTTCAGATTCAATCGCTAAATCCAGGCGCGTTGAACGCGGGGTCAACCTAGGGTCAACCTGGAGTCAACCTGGGGTCAACCTGGGGTCAACTTTGGGTCAACCTGGGGTCAATCTGGGATCAACCTGCACCGCCCCACCTTGAACCGAGAGGACGAGGTGTCTTCTCGCCGCGTACTATAAATAGCGGGAACATGGCCGTCCTCGTCATAGTTGGCACACGCCTGAGCTGCAGCCTCCTCCGTGGCGTGGTATCCCAGTCTGTTCCCCTTGCTGCAGCGGCGCAAGTTGAATTCGAAAGCAAAGTTTGAAGGCTGTTGATAATATTTCAGCCTCAAGCTGTGGGACCAAGCGCGGTCAACACGGGGTCAACCTTCATTCAGCCTGGGGTGAACACGGGTTGAACACGGGGTGAACACGGGGTGAACCTGTGGTGAATCTTGGGTCAACCGGGAGTCAACCTAGGGTCAACCTGGGGTCACCGCAGGGTCAACACGGGTTTAACCTGAGGTCAACCTTGAGCCAACACAGGGTCAACCTGGGGTCAACCTGGGGTCAACCTGGGGTCAACCTCCGGTCAATCTCCGGTCAACACGGGGTCAACTTCAGGTCAACACAGGATCAACCTGGAGTCAACCTGGGGTCAACCTACACCGCCCTACCTTGCGCTTCGCCGCCCATAGCCCGCGTTGTTTGTTCCAGCTGACACCCTTGACCTGAGAGGAATTGCTCTCTAGCTCTCGGCGCTTCACAGGATCCACGCCGTCCTTAATGCAGCGGCGCAAGTTGAATTTGAAAGCAAAACTTGAAATCAGTTCATCATATGTTAGCTTCAGGCGCTGAAACCAAGCACGGACAACCAAGGGTTAACGTGGGGTCAACTTGGGATCACCCTGCACCGCCCTACTTTGACGTAATCGTCGTATGCCTGTGCCGCAGCCGCCTCCGTGGCGTGGTACCCGAGGCGTAGCGGCGCAAGTTGAAATCGAAAGCAAAGATTGAAAGTGGTGTCTCACATTGTAGCTTCAAGCGCTGAGACCAAGCGCGGTCAACCCGGGGTCAACCAGGGGTGAACCTGCACCGCCCAACCGAGGCGTTTGCCCTTGCACACTGCCGCCCATTTGCCGCCATGCCCTTTATCCCAGCTCACACCCTTGAACTGGGAGGTGAAGGTGGGGTCTCGAACCTTGATAGGGACAACGCCGTCCTTGATGTACTTGTCATATGCCTGCGTCGAGGGGCTTACACTCGTCCACTTTTCGGCTCAACTTAAGCGCTATCTGTGGGCAGGAGCTGCATAGGCGCTATCTGTGGGCAGGAGCTGCATTTAGGGGTTGCTCAGGGGATGTTTAGGAGGTGTCCAGGGGTGTCGTTGGGTGTTTAGGGTGTATTCTGTGTCAGAAACGGCTCAGGTTGAGCTGAAAAGTGGACGAATGCAAGCCCCTGCCCGCACCGCAGCCTCCTCCGTGGCGTGGCATCCAAGGTGTTTCCTCTTGCATTCGACCGTCCATTTTCCGAGCTGTAGCAGCGCAAGTTGAAATTGAAAGCAAAGTATGAAAGCGGTTCGTCACATTTTAGTTTCAAGCGCTTGGTTCTCGGCGCTTTCAACGTGGTTTTGATAGGGTCAACCTGCACTGCCCTGCCGAGGATCCTGTTCCAGCTGACGCCCTTGATGCAGCGGCGCAAGTTGAATTTGAAAGCAAAACTTGAAAGCACTTCCTCATCTTTTAGGTTCAAGCCCTCGGTGCCAGGCGCTTTCAACGTGGTGCTGATAGGGTCAACCTGCACCGTCCTACCTTGAACTTCGAGGTGACGTCTCGGTGCTCCACAGGATCGACGCCGTCCTGCAGGGGCTTACACTCGTCCACTTCTCAGCTCAACCTTAGCCGTTTTGGTCATGCCTCCCCGTGTCCCTCTGTCTAATAGACCGGGGGGAAATCATGCACCCAACGTATCCTACGAAATTTGATTAGGTTGAGTTGAAAAGTGGACGAGTGTAAGCCCCTGCCGTCCTCGATGAACTTGTTGATTGCCAACGCCGCAGCTTCCTCGGTTGCGTGACGTCCGAGGTTAACGCGTTTCCCGTTTACATAAGGATTTGCGATGAACTTTCTTCTGCTTTGGTTCCAGGAGACGCCAACGATGTGGGAGGTGCGTCGGGCGTCCGCCTTCCCGTAGGCTGCGCCCGTGCTGACGTTGTTATCCTTGCCCTCGCCCTCACCCTCCTCCTCCTCCTCCTCCTCCGCATTCTCCTCCTCCTCCGCCTTCTCCTCCTCCTCCTCCTCCTCCTCCTCCTCCTCCTCCTCCTCCTCCTCCTATGTCTTCCCCACTTAACGCCTGGTAACATCTGAATGTTTGCTCATAGAGTACCCGTGCACGTTCGCCTCCTGCTTATCTTCTTCCTCCTCCTCCTCCTCCTCCTCCTCCTCCTCCTCCTCCTCCTCCTCCTCCTCCACCTCCCAGGTGGCGAACCTGCGTAAGGCCGAGAGCCTGGACGCTTTTCTAGCGAAGGATTGCACGAGCGCCAAGCTGTCGAGCGACGGGGTGTGCGTGGTGTACTTCTCGGATCAGACGGAGACACCGGCGTGGCTCAAGGTGGTGTCGCACATGAACAAGGTAGGGCGGCGCAGATTGACCCCATGAAACTCATGTTGAAAGCGCCTGGAACTGAGCGCTTGATGCTATACCATGATGAACATCTTCAACATTTGCTTTCAAATTCAACTTGCGCCGCTACAACAAGGGGAAGGTGGCCATGGCGGAGGCCCGCGCGCGCAACGAGGCACTGGCGCTGCGCCTAGACGTGGCCACCTACCCCTCCCTGGCAAGGCACCCATTCTATTTGTATTTGCACTAATCGTTCATTGATTCCCCACGTAGGTCCGAGCAAGGGCCGGTAAAGTGACCCCAGAATTTACCATTTAAAAGGGGTATCTTTTGATTTTACGGG
>Ga0307488_10005683_pt1 | contig 10300 bp, 5 predicted proteins | sample SB02metaG_FD_202248 | JGI IMG/M metagenome (GOLD analysis project Ga0307488, IMG submission 202248) | Sea-ice brine microbial communities from Beaufort Sea near Barrow, Alaska, United States - SB 0.2 | ecosystem: Environmental > Aquatic > Marine > Coastal | place: USA: Alaska | collected 2017-05-06
AACATCAAGCAGTTCAAGAAGAGAATCACCGAGTGAAGTATTAGGCATACTTACTAAAGGCCCTAGAAATGACAAGGGAGATTCTATAGGCCCGGGTCACCAATTTATAATGGATGATTCACAAGATAGTTCTAATATAAGATTAAGGACTGGTGGCGGGACACAGATATTGATGGACGATACGTCTGGGTCCATATATGTAATTACTAAAAACGGTAATGCATGGTTTGAATTAGACAAGAATGGTAATATAAACTTTTTCGGCGAAGGCTCTATGAGCATCAGAAGTAAAGGTGATTTTAATTTACGAGCAGATAAAAACGTAAATATAGAAGCAGGTAATAACGTAAATATAAAAGCAGTTGGTGACAACGACAGCTCAGGACATAAAGGCGTTGCATCAGCAGTTGGTGCCTTGGGTCTGCCTCCTTTAGGAGTGGGCGGCAAAGTAAATTTACATTCTGCAGAAGATACAAATATTCATGCTAATTCTAATTTCCTTGCAACAGCGAATTCCGGAGAAATACAGATGAATTCTGCAGGCAGAATGACTTTAACAAGTACGTTAGGCACAGCATTACAATCAAAAGGATATATGACAGTACAGGCGGATTTAAAAGTAGACGTATTAGCCGGAGGTGCCGCAACAGTTTCAGCGGGAGGAACTACAAATATATTTGGTACAACCATAGGATTAAATAACCCTGGTACGCCTCCTACACCTGATCTTCTTCCGGCACAACCGGCTCAGCAATTAGGTGGAGCAGACAAACCGGATCAATCATCTACAGCACCCGAGTACGATCGAGAAGAGGCTAACCCTATATTAAATGGTGGACAAAGGCCTGAAAAGGGACCTATTATTAATACCATAGTAGGAAAATTAATTACAGCAGAACCATTTAGCGGCCATGGCCAATTTGATCCTAGCACAGAAGATCCTAATAGCATTGAGGAAGATAAATCTGTAGACGATGAAACATTAGAAAATCAAATAGATCCTACAGACGATACACCTGCAGATGCCGATACCCCAGAAGGAACAGAGATAGGTAAAGCATTCCAACAGGGAAAAGAAGGCGTAAAAGGTGTATACGAAGATTACAATGCCGCATTAAGTGAGTTTAATGCTATTAAGAATTTAGATTTAAGTAGTCTAGATAGTATCACACAGATGGCAGATATGCTTAATATTGCTATTCCTCCTTTTAGAATACCTACAACAAATGCATTGACACAAAAAATTATAGGACAATCTAAAATACTAAAGGACTTGGAGGCACGCATGAAACAATTTTCTTTAGATGCTTTTGGGCTACCTGTGGATTTACAGAATAATGTAGTAGCAGGAATGAAAGATGATATTAGTAATATAGTTAATGACGTTACCGGCGGCAATGTGCAAGATTTTAAATCTGCGGCGACCAGTAAAACTAAAGAGATATTAGGAGGTATAGGTGGCTAATGTATTTGACAAAGTAGTAGAACGGCTGTCTGAGAAGGGCATAGAGGTTTATTTAGACGGGCCTAGTATAATATACATTCATAAAAAAACAGGTGTGAGATTAGTTGAATTTATTAATGGCATAGGCCCTGCGGCTGATAGACTTGCACTAGAATCAGAACTTAAAAATGCATTATCTCAGGCAAAGGATATTGTAACTGTACCAGTAAACAAAAACCAACTGAGTGCATTAGCAAGTCTCATCGCACATATAGGTATAGATAATTTTGCAAAAAGTGAACTTTTAATTGAACTTAATAAGGGAAATTATAAAGCAGTACCTAAACTTATGCAAAGATTTAGAGTAGGTAAAACAGGAAAGTATTCTAGACCTGCTGTAAGAGCAGATTATGTCGCTAGGCGAAGGTACGAAGCAGAATTATTCTCAACACCGGGTCACTTAAAATGGCAAATAGAAGCAGGTGGTTCACAGAATACATTATTCCCTGATCAGAAAAATATCAACTTTAATGAAATGAGAGCAATATTGGTACTCGCTAAAAAACGAGCATTTAATAAATTGGGTATATTTTTTTAAGAAGCCTGTCTATTAAACTTTCTAAGATCAGCAAGTTCAACTAACGCTCTGTATTTTTGCTCTTGCTCTATTGCTATGTTTTCTTCTAGCAATTTAATTTTTGCTCTTAAATTAGCACATTCGTTATTCTTATCAACAAGCATACATCTAAGTTGTTCTTCTAAGGTGTCGTTTAATGGTTTTATTTCTGACATGTTATTCCTCAATTATTTTCTGTAACAAGTTTGTTACATCATTATTTAACAAAACTCCGCTATGTCCTGCTTCTATATAGACATTCTCGGTATTTTTGAATTTCGGGGGTGGAGAAGATTGACTTGCTACTGATATCATACCATCGTTTGCCTGGCCGCCTAACCCTGCTAAAGGATTAGAACCGCCTGTACACACAATATTAGTATGTTTACCTGCATAAGTTTTTTCTTGTAGAAGTCTTAGCACATCTGCACCAGGTTTGGTGTTTTCAAATACTTTACTATTTCTAAAAATCATAGAAAGTATTCTAGCAACTGGCGTACCTTCCCATGGCGTCGCTATAGTAACTAAGTGATCAACTTTATTAGGATAAACACTTGCATACCAACTTGCTAATAACCCTCCGAAACTGTGACCTACTAATACTACTTTACCCTTGCCCCATTCTCTTTCTTTTTGCATTCTAATATGTTCAACTAAATCATAAGGATCTTGTTCCATATCATATTTAGGCGCAAAGAAAGGGTGCTCAGGCATCTTTAATGTGTAATAATTAAAGTTATCTGGATCTGCATTTGCACCATGTAAGTAAATCACATTCTTCATACACATATTGTAGCATCATTATAGAAGAAGTCAAGCATAAATTAAAACTATATTTAATTAATATGATAAATACTTACATGGCAACATTATTCAAAGGCTTCAGTACAGTAGACAAAAACAGGGCACCTTACACCCTAACAGATACTGATCTTATAAAACGAGATTTATTAAATCACTTCTATACTAAGAAGGGAGAGCGAGTAATGAGACCAACATTTGGTAGCATAATTTGGGACATGTTAATGGAACAGGATAGCCCAATGTTACAAGAAGAAATAAAAGAAGATATTCAAAGAATCGTAGATTTAGATCCACGTGTAGAATTAGAAAATACAATTTTATATATTAATGATCAAACAATAAGAGCTGAAGTCTCAGTTAAGTATTATAATATAGACCAAGCAGATATACTGTATATAGAATTTAATAAAAGGAATACAGAGGAAATTTAATGTCAATAGTAAATAGACAAAATAATCTATTCGCCGCAGAAGATTGGAAAGTGGCATATAAGGCATACAGTGAAGTAGACTTTCAAGCATATGATTTCGATACTATTAGAGCTTCCTTAGTAGAATACATAAGAACAAATTTTCCAGAAAACTTTAACGACTATATAGAAAGTTCAGAATTCATAGCAATTATAGAATTACTTTCCTTCCTAAGTACAAGTATTGCATTTAGAATGGATATTAATACTAGAGAAAACTTTTTAGAAACAGCAGAAAGAAGAGACTCAGTATTTAAACTGGCAAGGATGTTAGGATATAATCCTAAAAGAAATATTCCAGCAAGTGGATTAATGAAGGTTACGGGCATTAGTACAAACGAGCCATTGACTGACAGTCAAGGCAATGAGCTATCAAATCAAAATATTTTTTGGGACGATGCCAATAACTCAGATAGTTACGAACAGTTCATTACAGTTTTAAATGCGGCAATGGGAACTAGCAATAGGTTCTCAACACCTGTTAAGTCCGGTAAAATACGAGGAATTAATACTGAACAATACACTATAAGTACACCTATTACATCACCTATAGCACATGCATTTGAAATAAATGTAAATGGTGTAACTAGACCTTTTGAAATTGTTAATGGTGATTTTTACGACAATGAATACTTTTACGAAAAACAACCTAACCCAACAAATGATTTTGGGTTCTACTATAGAAACGACGGACTAGGGTTAGCAAGTGAGAATACAGGTTTCTTTTTACTATTTAAGCAAGGTGCATTATCATTTGACGACTTTAATTACGAAACACCGTTGACTAGTAGATTTGAAGATATACTAAAACAAAACATAAACGAAACAGATGTGTATGTACAAGAAGTAAATACGCAGGGTGTTGTAGAAAATCAATGGACAAAAATTCCAAATACAGTTGGGCAGACATTAAACTATAATAGTCAAACATTAAATACTAGAAATTTATATTCAGTAGAAAATTTAAATAACGACGGAATAAGAATTAAATTTCCAGATGGAAACTTTGGTAACGTGCCGTCAGGCATCTTTAGAATATGGCATAGATCAAGTGACGGCAGTAGATATACTATCCATCCAGATGATGCAAATAATTTACAAGCAACTATACCGTATGTAAATGCAGACGGCTCTACATATAGACTAACTGTTACATTTGGTTTAGAAAATGCTGTAAACAATAGTTTACCTGCAGAAAGTTTAGCAAATATTAAAGCAAGAGCACCGCAAACCTTCTATACACAAAATAGAATGGTATCAGCACAAGACTATAACGTATTCCCTTTAAGCCAGACATCTAATATTTTAAAACTTAAAGCAACAAATAGAACACATGCAGGGCATAGCAGATATATAGATATAAGTGACCCAACAGGAACATTTCAAAGTGTTGAAACATACGCAGAAGACGGTTACCTTTATAAAGACGACGACCCAAGCACAAAACAATTAATTATAAGTGATAACAATACGCCTTCTGAAGTTATAGACAATACTATTGTTGCATTGTTAAAAGGACAACGATTAAATAATACGGTTTATGATACGTTAAGAGAAAAATGGAACGATTTTATCCCGACTAAATTTATAACAGATACCTTAAATATTAGATGGAACCCATTACCAGTTGCTACACAAAGTACTACAGGTTATATGACAGAAACATTTAGTAGTGAAGAGACTGTGGTAATGGTAAACAATACAGAATCTACAAAGGTATTTCAAGAAAATACTTTTGTTAAATTTGTAGACCCAACAAACATAGCAAATTATAAATGGGTAAGGCTTACCGGTGTAGATAGCAACGGAGCATTATCAAGTGGATTAAGTACAAGCATAGGCCCATGGACTTTAAGCAACCCGGTTAATTCTAACTGGAGAGCAGAAGAAGTTATATCAAGTTTAAGAAAAACATTTACAGCAAATGAAAAAGTAGTAGTACAGAATGCATTACAGAATAAGAGTACATTTGGATTAGGTTTTGATCTTACATCTCAGGAATACTACATAATTTCAAATAGTAATATACTAAAAACAGGAACATTGGGTATAGAACATGCTAAAGATACAACATTAAATAACTTAGATAATAGTTGGTTAATGTTGTTTGAATTCTCCCCAATTGACTCTACAAGTTATAGATACAACGTAACTATTCGTGGACTATCATATGTTGTACAAAGTATTAACGATTTAAAATTCTATAATGTGAAGTCTGTTAAAGTTACAGATAATACAACAAAAGCAGTAAAAGATACAATTACATTTAATACATTAAATTATAAACCAGGCGTTACTGAAAGTTTCGTATGGGCAGATTCTAATGGCGACACAGTTGCAGATGCATGGCAAAGTTTAGATAATTCTGCATACTATGATCCAAATGGTTTAAGAACAAATATTGCATTAAGATCTAGAGATGTAAAATGGTTTGACGTAAACGTAGTGTGGCAAAGTAACTTTGCAATATTGCAAGGCCTAGGCACTACTAAAGCAAGTATTTTAACAGAAAATAGATTCGTAAATGCGGCCAATGTTACTTTAAATCCTTATTTTGATGATGGAAACGTGTCTACAAATAATGTAACACTATCTAATAACGATGGACGTATTAGCAAGTTACCAAGCACTATAACGATACCTTTTACAAATACTACCTTTGGGTATAATATTTTAGACTCACTTGGAAATATTACCTACAAACAATACAATGCAACGACCCAATTAACAGAATATTACCACGGTGGCGTATATACTAGCGGAGCAACAGGTGTCAGATCATACGGTATTTCAGGAAATGTATTCAATAGCTCAGGTACAAGAGGAAGACTAGAATTAACATCAGTAGACTCTGCAAAAGAGACCGGAGTGTTAACGTATACAAACTTAGATGATAATTACTACATATTTGCAAGTGATACCACAGGTGCTATTAGTAGAGATAAGATTTTAGTTGAGTATCTTACAGCAAAAGACAGGCTAGAAGAAGACATAGTGTATACAATTACAGATGTATACAAATATTCAGATGGTTATACCGATAACAGAAAGGTTAAAGTTGCACCAATAGATGCTGATAATGACTTAGTTCCAGATAAACCGTTTCAATTTAATGAATTTGTATCAAGTACAGATTTAATTATATTTGAAAATTACAGTGACTTTGATGGGTATGTATATGACAGACCTGTTAGTGGAGTTATTTTAGACTGGAGAGGAGAAACAGATTGGGATAATACCAAATCAAGTTCTACACCTCCTACGATATCTCCTATAACTTATTCTGATCCAGTAGAATGGAGTACTGTTAATTATATAATGTTAGATACTTTAGCAATGGCACTAAAGTTTGAGAATACAGCAAATCAATATTTTGGTATTAAAATATATGTTGTAGCAAATGAAAAATTCTACGTAATGACAAGAAGTAGCACAGATGCACAAAGTATTAGTCTAGTAGAGACAAAAGATAATTTTGTTAAAATAGGAAGAGGCAAAGACCAAGATACAAGAGTAGGCGATATTAGACCATGTGTTATAAAATGGGATCATAAGGCGCCTAATGATGTAAGAATAGATCCAAGCATTAGTAATGTTGTAGAAATGTTAGTACTAACATTGTCTTATTATGATGCTGTACAAAAATATTTAAAAGTACCAGGCACAGTATATCCTCTATCACCTACAAGTGACGAGTTATCTAATGAATTTATAAATTTAGAAAACTTTAAAAATGCTAGTGATACTATTGTATATAAAAGTGCTAAATTTAAAAGATTATTTGGTGCTGATGCAGAAGAAAGCACAAGAGCAAAATTTAGAGTTGTTAAACTAGCAGGGTCCTCTCTAAGCGATAATGAAATTAAAACTAAAGTTATTCAATCATTCAATAAATATTTTGATGTTAATAATTGGGAGTTTGGTGAGAATTTTTACTTTACGGAATTAAGTAGTTATGTACATCAACAATTGAGCGGGATAATAGGTAGTATTGTGATAGTACCTAAAAATAATTCAGGAACATTTGGAGACTTATTCCAAATTAAAGCAGAGCCTAATGAGTTTTTTGTTAGCACAGCAAAAGTTTCTGATATAGAAATTATAGATAAAATTACTAAAACAACATTGGCTAACTAATGGCAGATAAAATTTATAAAAAATTACCCGGTATTCTACAAACAAATACTGTAAAAAACTTCTTTGAAAGTACTGTAGAGCAACTATATAGTAAAGCAAACTTAGAACCAATAAGTGGCTTTATAGGTAAAAAAACTTCTAAAGATAAACTAGTAGACGGTGTATGGATATACGAAGATGATCTTAATAAACAGTTCTATAGTTTAACTCCTGCAGTAAATACCACAAACGCAACAACAAACGTAAGTGAAGACTTTATGTTTTATGACGAGTTAGTATCAACATTAAAAAATTATAATGTTGAAACGTCAGACGAGAATAAAATATTTTCAACTCATTACCAGTCTTTTCTTCCTCCGATAGAATATAATAAATTTATAAATTACCAAGAGTATTTTTGGACTCCGCATGGTAGTATAAAAACTTTAACTGCTTCTATTTCTGCAGACAGTAGTAGAACAGCAGGAAGTTATACAGTAGATTCTAGTAAATATACCACAAGCGGTAACGGATTTAATGCAGAGCTTTCTGTAGTGATATCCTCTAATGGTTCCGGGACAGCAACACTGAATAAAGAAGGATTATATTTTAATACAAACGATACTATAACTATAACAGACGCCCAATTAGGCGGTGGCGGTGGTGCTGATATTACATTAACAATTACAGATGTAATAAAATCTCCTACTGCAATTAGTGTATCAGGTACTGCATCTAACCCGATAGACGTGGACAAAGACATAGTAGGCAAACCTACATATACACCTACAGGCGGCACAACATTTAGAAACGGCATGAAAATTGCATTTGCAGGCAGTTATGTTATTGATAATTCTAAGTATAGTGGTAATGAATACATAGTAGAAGGCGTAGGTGAAGAAATAGTACTAGTGCCTGTAATACAAAACTATGCCAATGGGTACAATAATCCACAGACAAGTAAAGATTATGTTGTATTAGGTAGAGGTTCAGCAAACAATAATGTTTGGAGTAGAGTAAATTTTTGGTTCCATAAAGAAAACTTTACTAATGCTGGAGACGATGTCCCGGCTAAAGTACATCAAGCAGATAGACCTATTTTAGAATTTGATAAAGATTTAGAATTATATAATTATGGTGCAATTAGCAAGGGAAATGTTGACGTTAGTTCATCTTTACTATATAGTGAAATAAACGGATCAGACGCAAGTAATATAGCAATAGATACAGTTACGATACAAACAGGAACAAAGATTATTTTTCCTAATGAAACTGCGAGTGTTTCTAAAAATGTTTATGTGGCAACAGTTGCCAATGTGGCATTATCAAATACAATTAGTTTAAGTATTGATAGCACGTTAAGTGAAAACCATACTGTTTTTGTTTCATCAGGCAATGAAGAAATAGGAAAAGAGTATTATTACAACAACGGGTTACAACAGTCGCAAGTTAAATCAAAATTAAACCAAGCACCTTTATTTAATCTTTATGATGACACGCATAGATGGTTAGGCGATACCATTATATTTCCAAGCAGTACATTTACTGGTAACAAAATATTTGGGTTTGAGATAGGCACTGGAACAGATGACCCAATTTATAAAATTCCGTTAGTGTATAGACCCTTTAAGAGTGCAAGTGAAATAAGTTTTGAAAACTTTATAGATTCTACCACTTACTCTAGCATCACAATGGGTAGTACAGATTACACAGATATAAGCGGAAATTATAAGTACAAATTACTAAAAACAAAAACTAAATATTGTAATACATTTAAAGACGTAACCGCTAAGAGCAAACAACGAATAGAAACAATACATGAAATTACAACAACAATATTTGATAATTTTACAACAGAATTTGATATAGGATGCGTTCCTGATCTATTATCTAATTCGGTAGTAGATAACGACGGTAGCCTTGATTTAACTGTTAAAAAGAACGGTGTGTCGTTTATTAATTTTTCTTATATAAGCAACAAAATTACTATAGAAAGAAAATATCTTGCTGTTGGTGATATATTTGAAGTTAGTGCATATAGTTCTTCAGGACTAATTATTTCTACAAGCAACAACAGTAAACATGCTTTACCGTTGGCGTGGAGTAATAACCCTTTAAATAAAAATATTACAAAAATATCCGAACCTGAATATTTGCCCCATTTTAAAAAATACATAGAAGACCAAATTGGGTTTACAGGGGACTCGTTAAGTGTAAATAATTTTAGTGATTTAATAAAGACGTCGGGCCATGCTACAGAGATTGTTCAAACTAATGAAGACCTGATATTAGGAGCATTTTTATTAGATGATAAACCTCATAATTTAGTAGAGGCATTAAGATTTAATTCAAATGAATACGGAAGATATAAGAAAAGATTTTTAAAAGAATTAGAAAACTACTTTAATATTGTTGACTTCTCAAACGTTAATAATGAGGAAATTTTAGAAAAGGTATTAAGAAATTTAATATCATTTAGTGTTGGTAGAAATGTTTTTGGTGATACCTATGTTATGCCGTTTGGCGATAACTATGCAAAAGAGACTAAAATAATTAATGACATTACTTTAAGTTCTCACACACTTACAAGTACAGCAGATTTAGATAAAATAGAAAATAGTTTATTAGTATACTACACAAGAAAGGGTGTAAAAACACTAATGACTATTAGTAATGATTATACATTAACATATAGTCCATTAACTATAACATTTAAAAATTATACTCCAGAATTACTAGATGAGTTAGAATTTAAAATTTATAATAAAGATAGAGATAGTGTAGAGTGCCCTCCAACACCTAGTACTATGGGCTTATATCCACTATATTTGCCTTGCAAAGAAAGTGACAC
>Ga0307488_10005684_pt1 | contig 10300 bp, 8 predicted proteins | sample SB02metaG_FD_202248 | JGI IMG/M metagenome (GOLD analysis project Ga0307488, IMG submission 202248) | Sea-ice brine microbial communities from Beaufort Sea near Barrow, Alaska, United States - SB 0.2 | ecosystem: Environmental > Aquatic > Marine > Coastal | place: USA: Alaska | collected 2017-05-06
ACTCCTGCAAACCAAACTTTAGCATTTTGTTTTTTTGCATGGTCTTTAAAAGTTTCCATCCATAAAACGTCATACTCATTTGGGTTTTGCATATTACTAGATACCTTTACCAAAACAAAAATAGTTTGTTCTCCTTTCTTAAATAACACAAATTGTGGGTGTCTTTTTAACGCACTATTAATTGCTTGAAACTCATAGCCCATTTTCTCTAGCTTCTCTCCTACAATGTTCATTGCCAAATTATGCAATTCTTGCCCCGTTAAAATCTGCATTATTTTTTCTTTTTCTTGTTGTGTTTGTTGTAATTTTTATCTCCTTTTGTTTTTGGCTTCTTATACTTTATCGCAATTTCTCTTCTATAAGAACCTCCTCGATTTACCTGGCTGTTCTTCTCACTCTTCTCATGAAATGCTGGTCCAGGAACATATTCTAAAGAAGTTCTGTTTTTAGAAATTCCTTGGTCTTCTCTGGGACGCTCGTCTTCCGTTAATGCTGTAGCAATTTCTACCTCTTCAGGAAGCGCTAACACAGGAATTTCATAATTCATCAATGTCTCAATTCCTTCTTTTGCTTCTTTTTCCTTTTCAGTTGAAAATAGAATTGTTTTTCCAGCTTTCTCTGCACGACCAGTTCTACCAATTCTATGCATGTAGTTTTCAGGAAAATCTGGTGTATCAAAATTAATTACATGAGAAACTTTATCAAAATCTAAACCACGCGCCATTACATCTGTCGCTAGCAAGATTCTGTTTTTTCCCTCGTCAAATTGTTTGATAGATCTAATTCTGTAATTCTGAGTTTTATTGGAATGTATCACACAAATCTCACTACTAAAAGCCTCTTCTAAATGTTTAAACAACAAGTCTGCGGTTCTTTTAAAACCAACAAAAATTAGTACTTTATGATATGTTTCTCTGTCTTTTAAAAGGTTGTGCAATAAATTAACTTTCGTAAAAAAGTTAGGAATATTATACGAAACCTGTTCAATATTATCTAGTGGAGTTCCACTAACTGCAACAGATATTTTTTCAGGATTTTTAAAGAAATCGTAAATTAAGGCATCTACATCTTCTGTCATCGTTGCAGAAAATAACACATTCTGTCTTTTTTCTGGAATTACATCAAAGATATTCATCAACTGAAAGCGAAATCCTAAATCTAACATCACATCGACTTCATCAATCACTAATTTCTGAATAGATTTTAGTTTTAAAGAATTACTGATTGCTAAATCGTATAAACGACCTGGAGTTGCTACAATAATATCTTGACCTTGCATAATGGCTTGTCTCTGAGTATTGATGTTTGCACCACCATACACACCCAAAACACGTGTATTAATATATTTAGATATTTGTGCGATCTGCTCTACTACTTGAATTACCAATTCTCTGGTTGGCACCAAAACCAAAACTCTTGGATGCTGTTGCTTAGAATACGGCAAATCTCTAAGAATTGGCAACATATAAGCAAGCGTTTTCCCGGTTCCTGTTTGCGCAATTCCCACAACATCTTTACCAGATCTTACTACAGAAAATGCTTGTTCTTGAATTGGCGTTGGTGTATCAAAGCCCAAATCGTCAATTGCATATTGTAGTTGATTTGATAAATCTAAATCTTCAAAAGTCATCTTATAAAATTTTACGCAAAGGTACGTTTTATAAAATGTTTTACAACAAGACTTCAACGCTCTATTAAGTTGTAATTTTGCTAAAAATTATCAGCATTTATAATGATTACAGATACACACACACATTTATATTCTAGCCAGTTTAAAGAGGATCAAAAAGAAATGATGCAACGCGCAAAAGACGCGGGTGTATCTCGGTTTTTTATTCCTGCCATAGATTCTTCTTACACAGAAAGTATGCTCAAATTAGAAGAAGATTATCCTTTAGATGTCTTTTTAATGATGGGCCTGCACCCTACTTCTGTAAATGAAAATTATAAAGATGAATTAGCGCATGTAAAAAAATGGATTGCTAAAAAAGATTTTTATGCCATTGGCGAAATTGGTATCGATTTATATTGGGACACCTCTTTTTTAACACAACAACAAGACGCTTTTAGAACTCAAATTAAATGGGCTAAAGAAAAAAAACTACCAATTATAATTCATTGTAGAGATGCTTTTGATGAAATTTTTGAAATTTTAGAAGCCGAAAAAGGAGATGATTTAAAAGGAATATTTCATTGTTTTACAGGAACTAAAGAACAAGCATTGCAAGCAATCTCTTACAATATGAAATTAGGTATTGGAGGTGTTGTTACTTTTAAAAACGGAAAGATTGATACATTTCTAAATGAAATAGACATACAACACCTTGTTTTAGAAACAGATGCACCCTATTTAGCACCAGCTCCTTATAGAGGTAAGAGAAACGAAAGTGCGTATATTACAAATGTTATTGACAAATTAGTGGACATCTATGAACTTTCATTCAAAGAAATATCAGAAATTACAACACAAAACGCTAAAGCAGTTTTTGGAATATAATGTTAGCAATTGAAACAACATATCTTAAAACACCCCTAGGAACTGCAAAAATTGTGGGTGACAAAAATGGAATTCAGTCTATTTCGATTTTAGATGAAGACACCATTTCTAATCATTTAATAAATGTAAAAACTCCTTTTTGCTTGCAAGAATGCGCAACACAATTAGAAGCATATTTTAATGGCAAAAGAGATCATTTCAACTTGACCGTAAATCCAAAAGGAACCCATTTTCAAAAGAAAGTATGGAAATCATTATTGAAAATTCCGTTCGGAAAAACAAAAAGTTATTTAGAACAAAGTACCACTTTAGGCGATGTAAAAGCTATCAGAGCGGTTGCCTCCGCAAATGGTAAAAATCCCTTATGGATTGTAATTCCTTGTCACAGAATTATTGGTTCTGACGGTTCTTTGACAGGTTATGCTGGTGGTATTTGGCGTAAAAAATGGTTGTTAGCGCATGAAAATCCAATGAAACAGCACTCTTTATTTTAAAGGTGTGCACATATTAAAAAAACTATTTTTGCGTTAATTACGTATAGATTGTAGATGTTGAAAAAAATTCTCTTTTTTTTATTTTTGATTATTGGATTTTCAATCCAATCTCAAACGATAGCTACAGATTTTAGATCTCGAAAAATTACGATTAAAAAAGATACTATAAAATTTGATTCTGTTGCTATAAATCCGCAACAGTTTAAAGTTTTAGATACCTTACTAAAACCAATTTCCACCGCTAACTATTTTGTAGATTTTAAGAATGCCACACTTGTTATCGATTCAAAAAAATATCAAGAAATTATACTAAAATACTATCGGTTTCCTGAGTTTCTTACTAAAATATATACACCTTATGACGAAGGTGTAATTTTGCCAAGTGGAACGAATACAGGAACGTTATACAGTTTAACGACCAACAAAAAAGCTTCTGAAGTAAAACTGTTTGACGGTTTACAAACAAAAGGTTTTATTTCAAGAGGACTTACCTCTGGCAACAACCAAAATGCAGTTACAAATGCCGCCTTAGATCTAGAAATTTCTGGAAAACTGTCTGATAAAGTAACCTTAAAAGCAAATATTTGGGATACTAATATCCCTATTCAAGAAAACGGGTACTCACAAAATATCACAGATTTTGATCGAATTTTTATTGAAATGTTTGCCGATGATTGGCGCGTAAGGGCTGGAGACTTGTCTTTAAAAAATAAAAATAGTTATTTTGCTCCTTTTACAAAGCAGGCTTCTGGTCTTGAAGTTGAAGCAAAAATAAATGACAATTTAAAAGTAAGTGCTTCTGGCGCAGTTGTTCGTGGTAAATTTAACACTTTTACAATTGTTGGTATCGAGGGAAACCAGGGTCCTTACAAAATTGTTGGTGTAAATAACGAGCCTAATATTGTAATAATTGGCGGAAGTGAACAAGTCTATATTAACGGAATTAAGATAGAAAAAGGAGAAAACAAAGATTTTACAATAGATTATAATTTAGGCGAAATAACATTCAATACTACATTTCCGATTACAAATGATATGAGAATTTGGATTGAGTTCCAATATTCTGACAGAAACTACACCCGTTTTGTTACTTATGAATCTGCAACTTACAAAACTGAAAAACTAAAAATAAGTGGCTTTTTCTATAATGAAAACGATGCTAAAAATCAACCTTTACAGCAAGCACTCACAGACAATCAAAAAGAAATTTTAGCAAATGCGGGTAATAATACCGCTTTAATGTTTGCAGAAAGTGCTTTTTCAGATTCTTTTAATGAAAATAAAATCTTGTATAAAAAAGTAGTAAATGGTGCAGTAGAAAATTTTGAATATGCTACAGCACCAAATGACGAATTGTTCTTTGTTGCTTTTACAAATGTTGGCTCATATAGGGGTGATTATAGTATCGATAGAAGCACTGCAATTGGGAATATTTATGTGTATGTTGGCGTTAATCAAGGAAATTACGCTCCAGTTATACGTTTAACTCCACCTACAAAATCGCAAATTTTTGTAGTCGAATCAAAATATGATCCTAACAAAAAGACCAAATTATCATCTGAAGTTGCTTTTAGTAATAATGATGCTAATTTATTTTCATCTTTAGATAATAATCAAAATACAGGCATCGCAGCAAAAATTGGCTGGCAACAAATTCTAATTGATAAAGCGTGGAAATTAACTAGTGCTATTAACCACGAATTTGTTCAAAAAAACTACAATACAGAACAAGGTTGGGAACCTGTAGAGTTTAATAGAGACTGGAATTTACTGACAAACAACGCCACAAAAAACTATTTTCAGTCCACATTTAATCTTCAAAATAAGAAAAATAATTTTCTATTGTACAGATACAATCACTTAAACTATTTAGATACCTATAATGGAAATAAACATGAACTACAATCTCAAATAAATCGGAATAATACTACTATTTTTTTTAATGGAAGCTTCTTAACCAATACCTCAACTTTAGAAGACAACTCTTTTTTAAGAGCAAAAGCAACGGTAGAACATTCATTTAATAAAAGCTGGTTAGGTGCATTTACCAACTTAGAAACCAATAGTAGAAAAAACATCAGTTCAAATAACTTTATAAATACAAGCCATCGATTTAAAGAATTTGAGACTTATTTCGGTGTTGGAGACACTGCTAAAGTTTTTGCTAAATTTGGTTTTAATCACCGAAATAATGACAGCATACAATCCAATAAATTTACAGAAATAAACAATAGAAAATCTTTCTATATCAATAGTAAATTGATTCAAAACACCACTACAAATTTAAACCTCTATGGAAATTTTAGACTTACAGAGAACAATTTTTCTGAAGACGAAAAATCTTTTAACTCCAGGTTAATTTTTAATCAAAAATTGTTTCATAATTTTGTAAATCTCAGTACACTTTACGAAACCTCTTCTGGCAATGTTGCACGACAAGAATACATCTATATAAAAACAGAACCTGGTTTAGGCTTCTATACTTGGATTGATTACAACAGCGACGCCATTCAAGATTTTGACGAATTTGAAATTGCAGAATTTCAAGATCAGGCAAATTACTTACGCGTTCCAAAACCAAATTTGCGTTTTCTTGCAACCCAAAGAGCCAAGTTTAAACAAACAATCAACTTAAATTTTAACCAATGGAAAACAAAAAACGGAATCAAAAAAGTGCTTTCTCATTTTAATAATGAAAGCTTTTTAAATGTCGAAAATGAGCAATCTAAATCAGATAATTCTTTTAACTTCAATCCTTTTAATTTGAACGAAGAAAAACTCATTAGCTTAAATTTTAGTTTACAGAATCGTTTGCACTTCAACAAAAACATTCAAAAATATAGCACCACCTATACGTTCGGTAAACTGCGCAATAAGCAGCAATATTTTATAGGAACACAAGCAAATAACACCAGAACACATCAAATTGATTTTAGGCATAAATTTGCTTCGTTCTGGTTGTTCGATTTAATGGTAAAAATCTCCGATAATGAACTGCGAACAGAGAACTTTAACAACAGAAATTATGTAATTGAAGGAAAAGAGATTCAGCCGAAACTTAGTTTTTTATACAGTGAGAATAATAAATTAACTGCCTTTTATCATTACAAAAAAAAAGAAAATAGTTTGCAAAGTTTTGAAAAATTAGCGCAGCAAAAAATTGGACTAGAATATTTTTACTTAAATGGTAAAAAAAATCAAATTACCGCAAACATAAATATCTTTTTAAATGATTTTAAAGGAGATACAAATACGCCCGTTGCTTATCAAATGTTAGAAGGTTTGCAAGCAGGTAAAAATTATACTTGGAATCTTTTATTCAACAGGAAATTAAATTCTTTTTTAAATTTAAACTTGAGTTATTTAGGAAGAAGAAGCAAAAATTCTAAAACTATTCATACCGGAAATATTCAGTTGCGGGCAGCTTTTTAACATTTATTAATATTTATTAGTATTTATTTTGATAAATTTGGTATTTTAGTTAAAAAAAAGTGCGACTCATGAAAAAAATCACATTACTCTTCATAATGACTCTTATCTGTGCGCAATTTACAGCTCAGGAGAAGAAAGAAAATACAGAATCTCAGGAGAGAGGTAAAAATTACGAATTAAAAATAAACGCATTTAATTTAATTACGTTTGCCGCCTTAGATCTTTCTTATGAAAGATTAATAAATGCAGATTCTTCTTATGGTGTGGCGGTCTTTTACAACTTTTCTGACTATGAGGACGATGACGATATTGCTTTCCCTAAAAAATTCTCTATTACGCCTTACTACAGGTGGTTTTTTTCTGAAAACAAATACGCTAAAGGTTTTTTTATAGAAGGTTTTGGAATGCTGAATACCTACCAAGATATATTTTATAACTATGATAGTTATCGGAGTAGCAGTAAAGTTGAAACGCAAACAGGCTTTGCATTAGGTATTTCTGTTGGAGGTAAATTTATTACGAAAGAAGGATTTACAGCCGAAGTTCTTTTAGGCGTGGGAAGAAATTTAATTAAAGAGAAAATCGACAATAACTCTAATTATTTGGATAATAACATTTTGGGGCGCTTTGGTATTTCTCTAGGATATAGATTTTAGTAAGTTTATAAAAAAAAAGATGAAAAAAATAATATGTATACTTGGACTTTTAATAAGTTCCTCTGGGTTTTCTCAACAAGAAATAAAATTAAATATTGCAAATGCCTTAGTTGTTAGAAGTTTAGAAATTTCTTATGAAAAACATATTAGTATTGAAAATTCTTTTGGAATTTCTGCATTATTTAATTTAGTAGAACAAAAAGCAGATTTTAGATACAATGAAAACATAATGGTTACCCCTTATTTTCGTCACTATTTTACTGCCGATAAACCATGGAATTTCTTTGGTGAGGGATTTATAGGGATTAACGCAGGAAAAAAAGTGATTGTAAAGCAATTTAATAAAGTCAATATAGAATATATCGATGCGGCTTTAGGCGTTGTTGTAGGTTCAAAATATACTTCAAAAGGCGGTTTAATAATTGATGTTTATGCCGGTGTAGGAAGAAATTTATTTTTATCTGATTCTCCGGTAATAGTGCCGAGAGCCGGGGTAAATGTGGGTTGGGGATTTTAATTTTCACCTTTTTCATAAAAATAGAAAAGCCAGCATATGCTGGCTTTTCTTGTATAATATATGAAATAGTCTCTATGAGATTAACTGCTCTTTACGTATTGGAAGATTCTGTATTAAATCGATGTATAAATTTATCTGTTTTTTTAATTCTTTACGTTCGTAAATAGCATCTAAAAAACCATGCTCTAAGACAAATTCAGATTTCTGAAAACCTTCTGGTAAATCTTTACCTGTTGTATCTCTTACAACTCTTGGTCCAGCAAAAGCAATTAATGCATTTGGTTCTGCAATATTAATATCACCTAACATTGCGTAGGAAGCTGTTGTACCTCCAGTTGTTGGATCTGTGCACAAAGAAATATAAGGAATTTTTGCTCCTGCTAGTTGGGCTAATTTAGAAGATGTTTTTACCAATTGCATCAAAGATAAAGATGCCTCCATCATTCTTGCGCCACCAGATTTAGAAACCATTAAAAATGGAATCTTATTTTTTATAGAATAATCTATTGCTCTTGCAATTTTTTCTCCAACAACAGAGCCCATAGAACCGCCAATAAAGGCAAAATCCATAGCTGCAATAACAATATCTTTTCCTAAAGATTTCCCTACTGCAGTTCTAACCGCATCTTTTAATTTTGTTTTGTCTTGTGCAGCTTTTAATCTTTCAGGATATTTTTTTGTGTCTTCAAATTTTAAAGGATCTTTAGAAGTAAGCGTTTCGTTTAATTCTAAAAAAATATTATTATCAAAAAATAATTCGAAGTACTCTTTACTTCCTATTCTTACGTGATACCCGTCCTCTGGACTTACATATAAATTTCTCTTTAATTCTTCTGTATCAATAACTTTTCCACTTGGAGTTTTATACCACAAGCCTTTGGGAGTGTCTTTTTTATCTTCCGTAGAAGTTTGAATTCCTTTATCTGTTCTTTTAAACCAAGCCATTTTAGGTGTTTGTTTTAATTTATTACTTCAAAATATGAATCGCAAATGTAGAATATTTTTTCTAATTTTAGTTTCTTCTTCAAGCGATTATTAACCGATACTATTTATTGAAAAAAAAAGCATTTTGAAAAAATTCAAAATGCTTTTAAAGTGTTAAAATGAGAATACTATAAAGTATCTACATTATTTAAGTCTTGAAATGCTTGTTTTAAACGGTTAATGAAGGTAACCTCTCCTTCGCGAAACCATTTTCTTGGATCATAATATTTTTTATTGGGTTGCTCTGCACCATCAGGATTTCCAATTTGAGTAGCTAAATAAGCCGATTTACCTTGCATATAATCTCTAACACCTTCTGTGAAAGCAAATTGCATATCGGTATCAATATTCATTTTAATAACTCCGTAACCAATAGATTCTCTAATTTCCTCTACAGAAGAACCAGACCCACCGTGAAATACAAAATCGATATGGTTGTGTGGTAAATTATATTTTTTTGAAATATATTCTTGAGAATTCTTTAAAATTTTTGGAGTTAGTTTTACGTTTCCTGGTTTGTAAACACCATGTACGTTACCAAAAGCTGCTGCTATGGTAAATTGAGGAGAAACTTTTAACAACTCTTCATAAGCATATGCAACCTCCTCTGGTTGTGTATACAATTTAGAAACATCTACATCAGAATTATCTACACCATCTTCTTCACCACCTGTAATTCCTAATTCAATCTCTAAAGTCATACCCATTTTACTCATTCTGGATAGGTATGTTTTACATATTTCTATATTTTCTTCTATCGGTTCTTCAGATAAATCTATCATATGAGAACTATACAAGGGCTTTCCTGTTTCTTTAAAATGCTTTTCAGAAGCATCCAACAAACCATCTATCCAAGGCAATAACTTCTTTGAGCAGTGATCTGTATGCAAAATTACAGGAACTCCATAAGCCACTGCTAATTCATGCACATGTTTTGCTCCTGCAATACCACCCGCAATTGCAGATTTTTCGCCAACATTAGACAAACCTTTACCTGCGTTAAATTGAGCTCCACCATTTGAAAACTGAATAATCACTGGCGCGTTCAAATCTCTTGCAGTTTCTAAAACACCGTTTATAGTACTAGAACCAATAACATTTACAGCTGGTAATGCAAATCCTTTTTCTTTGGCAAGTTTAAAAATGTCTTGCACTTCTTTTCCTGTTGCAACTCCAGGCTTTATGTTGTGACTCATATTATTATATTTTTATTTGTTAATTCCTAATTTTCTCAAAAATACTAAAAATCGGTGCTTTATGGTTTGAAGAAAGCAGAAAATAACGAAAACGTTATAGACTTTTAGCCAATTTCACTAAAAAGGATAGTTGATTCCTATGTTATAAACTGCACTTGAGAAATTATAGTTTTTAAACCATTTATTTGCCTCTAAATAAGGTTCATAAGTTTTAAAACCAATATCAAATCTTAGAACAAAAAAGTTTAAATCATACCTTATTCCTACTCCAGAACCAATTGCCATATCTTTTAGTGAAGACAAACTATTAAATTTAGCATCTTCATCTACAAATTCAGAACCTGAAATATCCCAAATATTACCTGCATCTATAAACAAAGCGCCTCTTAAACTGCGCACTAAGTTGAAACGATATTCTGCACTGGTTAAAAACTTAAAACTACCAATATTAAATTCTAAACCACTGTTTCTGCTTCCTGGACCTAGCTCATACGTCTGCCATGCTCTAATATCATTAGAACCAC
>Ga0307488_10005686_pt1 | contig 10299 bp, 8 predicted proteins | sample SB02metaG_FD_202248 | JGI IMG/M metagenome (GOLD analysis project Ga0307488, IMG submission 202248) | Sea-ice brine microbial communities from Beaufort Sea near Barrow, Alaska, United States - SB 0.2 | ecosystem: Environmental > Aquatic > Marine > Coastal | place: USA: Alaska | collected 2017-05-06
CTTCTTTGTTAAGACGCTCACGGGTTTCAAGATCGCGATCGACATTACTAGCGTGATCGCTGGCATTAGTTTCTATCTTGATAACACTCAACTGTGAATAATTGATCACGAACAGAATTATAGCGATGAAGAAACCGAAGGTGACTCCCTGCAGAATATCTGAAAAGATAATAACCACCAAAATAATCAAGACAACTACATAATCTAAGAATGGCAGCTCATCGCGAGCTTTCCATACCCAATCAATCAAAAACTCTAAACCAACATAAATCAGCAAGCCGCCCAAAATAAAGGTCGGTACGATTTCCATAAAATCAGCGCCAGCAAAGATCGCAGCAGCGACTAAGGCCACGTAGACAAAGCCGGTTAGCCGGTCTTTCCCTCCAATTTTATCTACCAAGGCAGTGTCAGACACGTCGTGAACTCCCGGAAAACCTCCGACTAAACCGTTCACGACATTGGTATATCCCATCACCTTCAATTCGTGATCCGGGTTCAGATCTTTTCGAGCAGTCACCTCAATACCCGACACATCAAGCAGTAACATCATCGAACAGAGTAGTGACACAACAACAATTCCACCGATCTGATCAGATATTACAATCCAATCTATCTGCGAAAAGTAGTCCCAATGGAATACAGGGAAAAGCGGCCCGGTCTCTTCTATCTTTGGCAGTAAACCACTATCGATAGCCTGTTCTTGGGATATACCCGCTAAAAACAATACTCCATAAAAAATGAGGCTTGAAAGTAATAAGATACCAGGCACAGAGAGACTGTTGTCCTTAAACATCTTCCCCATAATTAAACACAGGGCAAGCAACACGGCCGGAATCACCAGCTGGATAAACTGGGCATCTGCTAGCGATACAAAACTCGGCTCCACACCAGCGGCAACAGTTAGCCCGCCTTGTACAAAAATATAACCAATTCCGGCGAAGAACCCGCCAGTCACAGGATAGGGAATATAACGCACTAGGTTGCCCATCTTGAGCTGGCCCAGCACCAGTAGGAAAAGACCTGCGATCATTGTTGTCACCATGATCGCCGCAATTATGGTAGCTTCAGCTGCAACGGAATATTGGGAACCGAAGCTGGTATAGATGCTACCAACCATTACCGCAAATACTGGCACCAAGCCATTTCGAGGCGAGCAAATGACTGCTTTGTAGTCACTAAAAAGCGAACCACCCAGACCGGTAACTAACGTGCCAATTAACAAGATAGAGATTCCCGGCACCAAGAGGCGGGAATCAACCTGTCCGAATAACAGAGCAGCCACGGACACAGCCACCGAGATATTCACCAGTGCGATTAGGCTTCCTGAAAGAATGTTTGAGAGTGGACTGGACTGCATTTTATTTGTTTGACGAAAAACCGGAAAGCCTTAAGGATACTACTGGCCTTACATAGTTACTAGGTATTAACGGCGACTATGAATAGGGCAAAACCAATTAGCTCTCATTTGTCATCGGACCGGCACCCTTGCGTTCCATTTAGTACCACAAGAGTAAAGGCTTAAAATCGGTTGCCAGTATTGCGAGGCCCGTCTAAAACTATCAGAGAAAATTCCCGAAAAATCTGTGAGTCCTACCTGTCTAACAAATAAGGCCTGATCTATAATCAGGCCATGAATAAAGGAATTCAACATGCTTTCTAGTCACAGTGCTCCAACCAGGCTCGGTCAAATTGCGGTATTGCTAAGCTGCGTTCTTTTTTCAATTCCCCTATTAGCAACTACGCTAATCGGCATGGACATTGACGATGTCGCGGCAAAAGCCGAAATCGTGTTCGAAGGAGAAGTCATCCAAAGCCAAGCTCAATTGGATAGCAGCTCAGGTATTATAAACACCTACATTACGTTTAGGATTATTGATCTCGTCAAAGGCGGTTTTACCGGGGACAGTATTGAATTGAAATTTACAGGCGGAGAGCTTAACGGGGAAATAGTCGAGGTCAGCGGCTCAATCTTACCGAAGCTTGGGGAATCCGGAATCTACTTTGTCGAGTCAACAAGCGCCGATATGCTCAACCCTCTAATGGGCTGGTCACAAGGCCATTTTTTAATTAAAACCGAAGGGGGCAGCCGCAGAGTACACACTGTTAATGATAATCCTGTCACACAGATTCAGTCTGTATCGGCGATCCCTCTTGTTATTAAAGCCCCCAACAAGCTAATCCAAGACAATGAAGGCATAGCTGCTGGGGTAACCGTCAAATCTCGTGCCCTCACCAACAACCAAGCCCTGTCTGCAGATGACTTCAAGCGCCAAATATTAGACATGCTTAAAAACTAGAGTTACGTCCTGAAATAGATAACGCAGACCTACAACAACGCCAAGCAAAAACAAAGTGCAGCAAGCGATCTAATATTCATGCAATCAGCAGACGAGCCAAGCGATACACCGCTCAGTCTTTCAGTGGTCGCACACTTATTTCACGAAAGTACACAATATCTTCCTCCCCGTGATTCTGTACGCCAATGTAACCTGCATTAGGGCGCGGCCCTCTATCTGGCTCGTACCATTCCTTTTTTGCCGGAACTTCATCGCCCTCGGAAAAATCAGTCACCTCAATGCCGTTCAATTCCACTTGCGTTCTGTCACCTGTTAAACGGATTAGCATTGTATTCCACTCATCAGACATGGACGGTTGCGCGTTAGCACGGGTTAACGAGTACAGCACACCAGTAGTATGAAACTCGTCAGCATTGTTATCAATTTGCACTTCAAAACCACGATTAACAGGCATCCATGGTTCAGTAGGCTGCTCTGGAATTCGAATAAAGACGCCAGAATTTTTACCGCCTGGATTTCTAAAAACAACGCGAATCTCTGTGTCAGAAAACTTCTCTGGTGTATACCAGAGCAACCCCATACCACCAGATGATTTTAACAAGCCATCCTCAATGCTAAAAGCGCCCGGCCCCACCTGCTGCCAATTTGTTAGATCCGAACCACTGAACAGAGGCCGCCACTCCAAATCATCGGCTTGGCATGCGGCCGCAAAAATAAAAACGATGAGGAAACCTGAAAAAAAATTCACAATGACTTTTTTGTAACTATACATTCTCAGGCCTCCTTAAATATCGACTGTTAATCAGGCGCTGCGGCTAAATCTGCTCGCAACGTGCGTGAAGCAAGATAGAAGTGAACTGAAGACCAAAATAGTACTGTCGGAATTAGATAGACCATAGCGTAACGAAGTGAATCCACGCCTAAACTAGGAGCGAGATAGTCGCTTAACATTCCAACTGACCAAGGGCCTAAGCCTAAACCAATAATGTTTAGAATTAGAAACAGGATAGCCGAGGCGGTTGCTCTCATTCTTGAACCCACTAAACCATGGGCAGTGGCGATGGAAGTTCCAAGGTAAACATTGAAAAGCAGACCAGGCACCATAGATAAAATTAGAGCCGTGTATTGGCCAGGAACTAAAAGCATAGCTACGGCAAATGGCACACTAAAAAAACCAACTAAAGCAGGCAACCAAACGTACCACCGCTTGTCTCGGGGAGCGAGCTTATCAGCAATAACCCCACCGGCGAAAACCCCTATGGCTCCCAATAACCCAGTAGACAACGATAGCCAAGTTCCAAGTTCACCAGTACTCATGCCATGGCTGCGAATAAAGAATGAAGCGAGCCAGTTTATTGAAGCATAAGCGGCAAACGCATTAAGGCCTGCACCTAAAGCCAAATGGCGAAAGGAATGTCGGCTCCACAACAGTGATACAACTTCTGAGAAGGGTACTTGAACATCGGATACTTTTTTCTTCTCGAGCAAACCGCGAATCGGTTCTTTTAGCGTGAATCGAACCAGTATAGCAATCAGTAAGCCCGGAAGGCCGACCACCATAAACGCAACTCGCCAACCGAAATATTCGTTAAGCCATCCGCCAAATAAGAAACCGAACAAAATACCGATATTGACGCCGGTAGAATAAAACGCCAGTGCGCTTGCACGAGATTCCGGTGGAAATATATCTGACACGATTGAATGAGACGGTGGACTGCCGCCTGCTTCGCCAACCCCTACACCAACACGAGCTGCAAGCAGCTGCCCGTAATTTTGCACTAACCCGCTGAGAGCTGTCATAAAGCTCCACAATCCGATGGACACCGCGACGATGTTTCTGCGATTTGATCGATCTGCTAAGCGGGCAATCGGAAGGCCGGCAGTTACGTAAAAAAGAGCAAAAGCAAAGCCGGTTAAAAGCCCCAGCTGGCTATCAGAAAGTGACAAGTCAACTTTTATTGATTCTTGCAATATAGACAGCAATTGTCTGTCGATAAAGTTGAAACTATATACAACTGTAAGTAAACCCAGCGCATAGTTTCTGGCTTTTTTTGATGCATAAGGATTCTCTATGGGCTTATCTTCTAGCGTATCTACAGGCTTATCTGTCTCATTGAGTTTGGTCATTATTATCCTTTTTACTATCGCTGTTTTTGTTATTGGTTTTTTGCAGTCTCGTTTATACCAATCAAGATTTCTAGACTTTACACTAAGCTCATTAAAATCACACCACCGACTAATTCGAAGTGTTTCACCCCTTCTCACTGTCTTTCTATCGCTCTCTCTGCCCAGCTTTTTTTCATTTCAAAGGGGGCTGTGCTGCTGCGAGACAAAAAAAAGCCGATTCCACTAGATCAAGTGAATTCGGCTTTTTGATTTATCATCAGTAGTTCTTGCTAAGGATTAACTTTCTGAGACAGCCTCGCCTGAGGCTTCATTCGACTCAGCGGAAGCATCAGCTCTTAAAAAACGGGTTGTCACCATGCCAGCGGTCATTGAGCCATTCACATTTAAGGCCGTTCTCGCCATATCGATTAATGGCTCAATCGAAATAAGAAGCGCAGCTACCATGACTGGAAACCCCATTGCAGGAAGTACAACTAACGCAGCATTGGTTGCACCACCACCAACACCGGCAATGCCAAAAGAACCTGCGGCAATTATGACTAATAAAGAGGCTATAAACGAAATATCAATTTCAACACCCATAGTAGGAGCGACCATTGTCGCGAGCATTGCAGGGTAAATTCCAGCACAGCCATTCTGACCGATTGTTGCGCCGAACGAAGCTGCAATATTTGCAATAGGCGCCGGAATATTCAAATCTTCTATCTGGGTTCGGATAGTTAACGGAATAGCCGCCGCCGAACTACGAGTGACAAAGGCGAAAGTTAACACCGGCCACACTTTCTGAAAATAGGTTCTAACATTCGCACCCAACATCCCAATCATAAGGCCATGAACCACAAACATAATTGCGATAGCGATATAGGACGCAATAACGAAACCGATTAGGGTTACGATGGCATCACCATCGGAGGTGGCAATAACCCGAGCCATCAGAGCTAGGACGCCGTATGGGGTTAAGCTGATCACCAGCTTAACAAGGCGCATGACAACAGCCTGAGTTGTGTCAACGAAACCACGAATCCGCTCTCCGTGTTCTTTATTTTCTTCTGCCACTAGAAGCGAAGCGATACCGAGAAGCAAACCAAACACAACCACCGCAATAATCGAAATACTTCGACTACCGGAAAGGTCGGCAAAGATGTTGCGTGGCACGAAACTGGATATCAGCTCAGGGAAGCTTATGTTGGCGACGCCGCTAACTCTAGATTCAAGCACTTCTGCTCTTGCCATTTCTCTTGCACCACTGGCCAATTCGCCGGCGTTAAGGCCGAATACGGTTGCCATCATGATGCCGACTAAAGCTGAAATCATTGTGGTAAAGATAAGAACACCAACAACAGTGCCTCCTATCTTGCCAAGGGATTTAATCTCATCCACCTTCATTACAGCCGCTAACATCGTAATGAGAACCAAAGGCATAATAATCATGCGAAGCAAATTAACGTAGGAATCGGCCACCATATTGGTCCATTCCAATGTTTGCGGAACAACCTCAGAACTGCCAAAAACCATCTGCAGGTAAAACCCAAAAACAGAACCAACCACCAAACTAAGCAAAGTTCGCCGAGACAGACTCATGCCCCGCTTGGACATTTGGAATAGAAAGCTCAGCAGTGCCGTAAAGATCACTAGGTTCAATATCGCAAGCATATTCATCGTTGTTGCTCCTCAGTAAGGCTCAGCACCTATATTGGCGTTCGAAACCTAGGGAAGTGTTGGAAATTCAGTCGAGCTTTTAAATTTCCAACAAAATCCTTTGTTTTTCTGTTAGTTACGGATAGTTCAGGCTAAATAATGTGACCGAGTATATAACCCGAACATCTAAAGACCAAGGGTATCGAGCATCTCATTCATAGATCAAGGTAATAATTTGCCAAACCCAAGGTGATGAGCTGCGGTTACATAGCCAATTCTTTGGTTGTGACCTACTATATGAACTTTCGTTAGAACTCTTTTGGGGTCTATTCCAACCCCGCTCAAAGATCATAATTTTGTGAGAACACTGCCATGACCCTTGATAACTACTACCCAGAGCTAATTCGCAATTTGCCAGAGTTTGAAGGACGTTTTGCGGCCACCCGCTTAGAAGCCAAAAACTGTGAGGTGCTGTTTGCCAGCTATCCCGCTGGAACAGTCATTGAGTCACATTCACACGAGACAGAAAACGTCGGCATCATCACTAAAGGTGAGTTGTTATTAACCATGAACGGCAGGACACAGTGCATTAGCGCGGGCCAGTGGTATCACGTTCCTGCCAACTGTAAACATGCTGCCGAATTTAGTTTAGATACTGCTGAAATCGAATTCTGGTTTCGATAAGTTAAATCTAGACCGCACGATTATCAGCAACAGTCTATTCAACAGCCTTAACCGCCTTAGTTTTGGTCAATAATTGCTTGATGAGCAAGTACCTGAAAATCCTGGCGAATATTCATGTGGTTGTAAGGACGAACTTGGGTCATAAGAATGCCCACCAATTCCTCCTCACGATCTATCCACGCCAGCGTGCAATAGGCACCGCCCCAATAAGCAGAGCCCTCAGTTAGCGGTGTCGCCGCCTCACCACGGTCTTCGACAACTGCCCAGCCAAGACCAAATCCCATGCCAGGGCCCGGCAGCCATAGAGGTAAATCTGCAGTGTGATTTTCCATCATAAGATCAATGGTATTAGGTGAAAGCAATCTGGCACCATCGAGTTCTCCGCCGTTTAGCATCGCCTGCTGAAAACGCATATAGTCGTGAGGCGTCGACACCAATCCACCGGCCCCAGTATAAACCGTCTTATTCTGATTGCTGATCCATCTGCTTTCATTTGACCCTGGGTCAGCCATTACAATCTGGTTGGCATCAGGCCCTGGACTGTATTGGGACATTAAGCGGCCGCCTTTATCATCGTCCATAAAGAAGTGAGTGTCGGTCATACCCAAAGGCTGGAAGATACGCTCTTCCATATACGCCTCTAACGTCTGCCCTGATATCACTTCTACCAAACGACCAATAACATTTGTTGCTGCTGAATACTGCCATTCCTCCCCTGGCTGATAGTTGAGGGGCAAACCGGCGAGTCTATCGATATAGGATTCCAAACTATCGTCTGGATTAACCCGAATATTCTCTCCATAAAATTGAGTGTTGCCACGGTAACTATTTGAAAGGCCTGCCGTATGCGTGAGCATATCTCGAATCGTAACTGGCCGCTTAACAGGAACAAGCTCTCCGGTGCGACCGCTAGAATCGCTTGTGCTCGAAACTACTTGGTTTTCAAAACTTGGAATAAATCTACTTACTGGGTCCCGGAGCTGAAAAGCACCCTCTTCCCAGAGCATCATTAAAGCAACCGAAGTGATTGGTTTGGTCATCGACGCAATTCGAAAAATAGCGTCTGCCTGCATGGCTTTACCGCTATCGACATCCATATACCCTTGGGTCTCAAAATGCACAATCTTGCCTTTGCGGGCGATCATAGTTATGACGCCCGGCACCAATTTATCGTCGATGTATTTCTGCATAGCCGGGCGAATTCTTTCAAGCCGCTCAGTCGACATACCAACCTGCTCAGGGGCAGTCATCGGCAGCCCAAAATCTTGAGCCATGGAGGTTGCTGAAACAGCAAAAGCCAGAACCACGCCAAGAGAGCATTGCAGGTATTGATGTGACTTATATAGAGTCTTCATTTGATCCCCTTTTATTTTTTATCTGTAGAGAAGTTATAAAATCTGACTATGGCGCTAAACTAGACCGCGCCTGAGTACCCCAATGACCGTTTAGCTTAGTAATAATATAGAGTGATTCGTAAGTCCCGATCACCTCATTAGCGCTATTGAAACGCTGAAATACAGTGGCGATATGCACCTTACCAGGAGCCGCCAAAGTAACGTCTCGAGTAAGCCAATGAGAATGATCCCAGCCCGATGCTGGTAATGAGACAAATGCCTGAGTTTTAGCAAACTCCTCAGCCGACTCCCATACCGTAACAGTGCCACTGGCGAATCTAACATGGGGGTAGTTTAATGATTCAGCCCAAGCGTCAGGGTCTCTGGCATTAAAACCCAGCATAAAATCATCCATCGCCTGCATGGCCCCGATAATCGCCGCGTCGGTTTCGTCTGATGACTGGGCAAGGGCCAGCGAGCTGAACCCGAGAACAAATGTCATCAGGTAAAGCCGAGCTAAAGATTTTAAAATAGTTGCATGAATGCGCATAAAAAGCCTCCAAGGCTGAGCTTTTGGCAAAGCTCTTAAATTATTATTGTCTTCTGGAGAGAATAGCAAGATTTCAGCCTAAATCGAAAGACTACTCGGCAGGCAGATGGCCGACCTTAACCCAAATTAGAGTGTCGACCTCAACGCGAGGGCGATGCCTGCTCAGATGGGGGCTACGAATCCAAGTGCCAGCTGGATACCTGCCATACTCATCAATAAATTCGCCGCTAATGACATAGATTTCCTCACCACCAAAATGGCTGTGCGCCTGAAACACTTCTCCAGCCGGCCAATGAACCAGCGCAACAGATTCACTGCCATAGCCGTGCAAAGGCATTACTTGAAGGTTGCCAATGCCGGGGCGCCAGGACGTGGTGTTAGTTTCAATACAAACCCTTTCCCGGTCATCAATCTGAAATTGATGTAATTTCACCAAAATGATACAGCCTTCTTTACTGAATGGCGCATGGCGAAAACCCTCTGGGTTTCTGAAGTAAGTGCCTTGCGGGTAGTCTCCTGTGTCATCTGAAAACACACCCTCGAGAACGAATATTTCCTCGCCGGCGGGATGACCGTGTTCTGAAAATCCTGCACCAGGCTCGTACTTTACGATGCTTGTGGCATGGCCTTGCTCCGCGTCCTCTCGCGCTAGAGGCTTACGAAACACTCCCGCTTTCGGACTAGCCACCCAATCTAGGCCCGTCGAGTCGATCACGATTTGTTCTGAGAAATTCATGTTGATCATAATGTAATCCCGTTATGGCCTGCACCCAGCAATCATGAAGCGAACCTATTTTTCCTTATTCTACATCGCCTAGCGACATTGGTGGAGTTTGCTATCTGGCATAGCTTATACCTTTACACCTATTCCTATGTTTAGCTCACCCCTTACCGAGCCGACGAAAACGTTCTTGAGACAAGGGGTTTAGAGCTAGTGGCCGGCGAGAACTTTAAAGCCATAGACATTCAGCAATCCGAGCAGAACTCCACCGCGGTGGTGACTATAATTTCCTAAGCCCTTGCTGAAGCAATTATTCCCAGACCTCAGCATCAATGACATAGTGGGTGAAACAATCTAAGAACCTCGAAATAGAGGAGTACAAATCATAGGCGTTATTGATCGACTGCAAGCGCCGTGGCAAGAAAGCAATATTATTGAGCGCTCTATGATTGTCCCAGAAAACGTGGCGAACTCTTTTTCGATCTATTTGATAAGAACCGAACCGGGCCAACGTGACAGGCTCATGATTGATATTGAAGAACGGCTTGCCTCGGCCCCAGTCAGCCGAATCATTCGTAACCTGCAGTCTTTAGAGGAAACACGAAAGGAAAATTACCGCCTAGACAGCGCAATGAGCACAATCTTATGGGTTGTAGTTGGCACCTTAGTTTTTATTACTTCTATGGGGATAGTTGGCTTAGCTGTATTCGGAATTAACCGCCGACGCAAGCAGATCGGAACTAGAAGAGCCCTCGGCGCTACACGCTTTCAAATACTGCGTTACTTTCTAGTTGAAAACTTGTTCATAACCGGGATTGGAATGGCAATAGGTGCCATCTTAACTGTAGGGTTTAGCATTATCCTGACAACCCACTTTAACATGCCTGCCATGGCTTGGTACTACACCCCTTTGGGCATGCTAACGCTCTTAGTCATAGGCCAATTAGC
>Ga0307488_10005687_pt1 | contig 10299 bp, 11 predicted proteins | sample SB02metaG_FD_202248 | JGI IMG/M metagenome (GOLD analysis project Ga0307488, IMG submission 202248) | Sea-ice brine microbial communities from Beaufort Sea near Barrow, Alaska, United States - SB 0.2 | ecosystem: Environmental > Aquatic > Marine > Coastal | place: USA: Alaska | collected...
CTTGCTGCTGAAAAGGACGTCTTCGCTTTTCGGAACTGGATTCTTGAGGAAATTAGGATCCGCCATGCTCTGGTTCGCAATCATTCCCACGGCGTCCTTCTTGCCGGGCTTAACGATAATGATATTGTGCGGCTGAATTGCACCCGTTGGATTGTGGAGTGTGAGCTTCACCTTTGCTCCGGCTTTAACTGTGAACTCTTTTTTGTCGTATGCGAACTGCACTTTGTCAGCGGTAAGCGTGATTTCAGTATCTTCAGCGATGATGGCCGAAGCTGGAACAGCAAGAGCTGCAGCGATGAAAATTGAGCGAGTGAGTTGTTTCATAAATTGCGAATCTAATTCGTATTACGCCGAGCTTAGACGGGCCGGACGCCTCGTAATTTGATAATCGAGAAAATAAAACCACTCACGCCCCACGCAACCGCTTTTCGATCGCATTATCGGAGGAGAATCGCAGGAAGACATTATAAAAAACCTCATAAAAGCCATTTTAATGTTTATTTTTATGGAAATTAGAATTAAGTTTGTAAAACTTAACTAACCCAACCCTCTTTACCCAAATTTTTTAATGAACCATGTTTTGATTGCTGCCGCTGAAGTTCCGATGGCCGAGTCGGTGCAAGCCTCCCTTAGTTCCGCAGGTTTTCAGACCGCTGTGGTCTGGAATGCCAGCCAGTTGCTTGATTTTTGCAAGCAGCACGCGCCGGACATCCTTGTCATCGATTTGGATTTGCCAGGCGGTAGTGTCTGGGCGGCTATTCAGGCAATCCGTACATTGGAGACGCTTCAAGCGGTTCCAATCGTTGGTGTTGGCGAATCGTCGACCCAAATGGTGCTTGATCATGCCCGCTCCGTTGGAGTGATGAAACTTTTTCCAAAAGCTACAGTTTCCCATGTGTTGCCGATGGAGCTTCAGGCGCTGTTAAATCAGCCCATTCACTTGCAGGAAGTGCGCAGCCCAGCGGGTGCAATAGAAGCAATTGCAGGAGATACCGCGTTGAAACGCTTGCAAACGTTGAACAGTGAAGTGATTCAGCTAGCTGATGGACTGAAACTTCTGGTCCCGACATTCGGTGACGATGGTCCGGAACTCTTTGGGTATATCGATAATTCCAGCGTCGCGATTCGCGAAAAGTTGGGTGGGCTTTCCGATGAGGGATTGAGGGACAAAGAAATTCGTCACGACTTCCGCAACATGATTGGTTCGGTCACCGGATTTGCCGAACTCATTATGATGGAGGAATCGATCTCTGACGACGCGAAATCCGGACTTACCCGGATTCGTGAATGTTCCCGCATTTTTGTTGATTTGCTCGATCAGCAAAAGGCAGAAGCCGCCTGAATTTTTGGTTTCACGATCAAAATAGGGTTGGTTCGCCGCATGAACCCTATTGACTCGTAGCGGCCTCTCTGATGATATTGGCATTCAAAAAATGGATGCCGAATCACTTAGAGAATATTTTTTGGCCAAACCTTCGGTGACGGAGGAGACGCCGTGTGGACCTGACGTCTTGGTTTATAAAGTGGCGGGCAAAATGTTCGCCACTTTTGGATTCGAAATCGAGGATGGTGAAGAATCTCCTCGGACGAATCTAAAATGTGATCCTGAGCGCGCGATTGAGCTTCGGGCGGATTATGAAGCCATTTTACCAGGCTATCACATGAATAAGAAGCATTGGAATACGGTTCTCATCGAGCAGCTTCCAACGCTTCTAGTTCGTGAATTGGTAGATCACTCGTGGGAATTGGTCGTCGCGGGATTGCCGAAAAAACTGCGTGAGAGCATTTCCGACGCGACCTGATTTTTCTGAATCTCAGGAAATTTTCCGGACGCGATTTTTCATCGACTTCAGCCCATAAATCGCGGTCATCATCGGGACCACTATCCTTGGTCCGTGGGCAATTCCCTTGTGGGTAGGAGAAGAGCTTGTTGTGGGTCGTTTCGGCATGGCGATGTTTGCCGTGTTCTTTGCCGCCCATATCTGGCGTCACGCGAATCAAGTGCTTCTACTTGGATTTGATCAGGAAAAATGGGTTGCTCGCGTCATTGTCATCGAAGCCGCATGTGTGTTCGCCGTGTTTTGGTTCATGCTTCACGCCCACACCCACCTCGATTTTGTCTATGCCGGCGTTGCCACAACCATCGCGGTCGTCACGGGCTGGGCTTTTCCAAAGCGCTTCCGTACACTGCTGCATGAAGTCGATACTGAAGATTCAATCGAGTCTCACGAATCAACAGGGTTGGATCAACGAACCACCCCTGTCTGATCGTTTCGCCGTTTCGAACGAATAGGTTTCGTTCGCTGAACAGACCCTTTTGGATTGTGGGGAAGAGTTCAATTCAACACAAACTCCACCGCGCCATTCTTTGCGATTTTGAGATGATTTGGCATTGGGTAGACCTTGCGCTTTTCCAAGTTAAAGGACCAGGCTCGAATTGTTATTTCCCTTCCGCTAGGCAGGTTTTTTAGCGAAATCTCTTCACGCCAATTCATCCACGTTCCGGGATCGTTGGTGTGTAATTCTTCAAGCGCGGTGAATTGGAGATCGATTCGGTATCTGGTTGGCATCAATGTACCGTTGGAATCAGCCAGGCCAATAATCTTGGGAGTTTTTGTGCCCTCATGATGCATCGTGATCAGGACGGCGTCGGCGGGGCGGGTGGGGTTGTGAACACAGGAGGTCCCAGTGATTTCCCAGGTTGAGTTTTCGTCGAGCGGAACAGCATTCAGCATCACTCCTTTGGTTTTTGGGAGCAGGTTTTCGGAAATGCTGAACTGGTTTAAATTCAGTGATTTAACGAGCGGCTTATCGAGCCAGTTCTTTTTGTTTAAAGTGGGCGCATAGCGTTTTACGGCGGGAGGCTGGTAGGCGGCGATTCGAGAAGGCACGGGGTCCCAGTGCTCGATGAACATGACTTGAGCCTGGGCTTGTAGACGGGAAACCCGCCATAATTCCATCAATCGCGCGCCGTAAAGCCAGGGCTGAATTTGAAGGGCAATGAGAAATCCCAGAGCCGCCGGCCCGATCCACGATTTGCGAATTTTCACCATGAGAACGGTCAAAACGAGAAGGCTGAGCGGCAAATAGATCGCGACACTGAGCAATCGGGGGACGGTCGCCCGAGCTGGAGCCAGCAACGAGGCGCGACCGAGTGACACGCCGAAAGCGATTGCAATCACGGTGGCGCCAAGCGCGAGCCAAGGCAGAGCTCGCATCCACATTTCTCGATCGCGTTTCTTTCCAAATTTCAAAAACAGAGCGCCGGCGAATCCGGCAAACATGAGAAGAATGGTGCCTCCAACAGTGTGGCTTAGATGCATGGGGTCGATTGCGAATCGTCGCTTAATCGGATTTCCCAAGATACTCAGAAAAAAGGAGGTCGATTTGTCGAGGTTATCCGTGAGATTGACATACCAACTCGCAGCGAGTGGTGGGGGTGAACCAATTTCACGTCCGTAGCCGTATCCGGTTCCGGTTTTAAAATCGATCCCGAAATAGCAGCTGATGATTGCCGCTGCAAGAATCACCCAGAGCCCTACGAAAGACCATTTATCTCGAGGTCTCGCGAAATTTTTCAATGAAAGCGCGGCTAAAAGTCCCACAGCTGGCCAAATGAAGAGTCCGTGAGAAAAACTGTGGGTTCCGACGATAGCGAGGGAAGCGGCGAGTAACCAGCGTTTCCACCATGCCCAAGGCTGAATGGTTGCCCAAATCCCCCAGATTAGACAAGTCATCGGAATCATAAACGACGTCTGAATTGGCCAGAGCCAGTTGTCGTATTGAAGGGGGGAGAAAATCCACAAATTGCAGAGAAATGTCAGACCGAGGGTCCATTTCGCAGAGCCAACGGTTTGCACCGCTAGTTTGTAAAAACCGATACCCGCTCCCAAACCAATAAGAAAGGTAGCTACGACATCGAACCGCAGATCGCCGTCGCTTGCGTAAGCCAGCCCGATCATGAGGAGGCGGGGGAAGACCATCCGGTGATCAATATGGGGGGCGTATAGATCAGCGAATGTGAGGGTTCCTGCGTCGACTTTTTCGAAAAGCGCCGTGCGTTCCCAGCCATCCCACACGGGGATATTAACGGCGTTTTCGGTAATCAGGATGATCAACAAGATTGCAGGGGAGAATGCGAGCAGAAGCGCCGCACTTTTAGCCCCGGGATTTCCTTGTTTAAAGAAATTTAGAATTTTTGATCCCATTCAGTTCTTATAGATAAAAACGATTCCGGTGAAGCGGTCAATGTAAAATCTGCTGACGCTAAGCATGCAAATCAGGGGGGGGGGTGACTTTTAGGGGAAAGCTAGGATTCCTGAATTGAAAGGATTCGGTGGAGTTCAATTCTTACCCACTGACCACCTGTATTAGCATGGCTCGTAGTCGCTCAGAAATGATAAATTCTCTCGAGTATACTCTTAAATTTGTGAAAATTTGTTTTTTTAATTTTATAGAATGATTACCATAATATTAATGCTAAGCGCATTTTTCATACGTCTGTCATACCCAGGTAATTCATGACTTTTAAAGTTTGGCTCATTCTCTTTGTTGTCGCGATGGTTCTCTATTCGGGGGGTGGTCTTGGTGTTTCCCAAGATCATGGGTGCCCAGATGCAAGGTGGAACTCCTGAACCAAATCCAGTCCCAGTTGAGCAGCAGGCCAAAGCGACTGATGCTGCCAAGGCCAAACTGGCTCCAAAATCGTCGTCGGTTTTTAAAAAGGAGCCGCTGGGCGAGACTCCGTTTTTCATCGAGGGAAATGTGGTCTCCGCGTCGCTGCAGGCGCTTTAAAAGCATGGGGCTGATCTATCGAAGCCGATGCCCTCAACTCATCGGATGCGTTGTGAGTCCGCTCTCGCGATTGATGCCATTTCCGATTGGGCGCAGAAAGCGGGCTTTGAAGTAAAAGCACCGGAAACCGTTCACCTCCATGGGGGGGGCGGAAAAATTCATGATCGACCTCGTGAAGACTGAGGTTCCCGATATTTCGTCAATTCAAGCTCAGGGGCGGTTGTTCGCTGAGTTAATCTTGTTGCAGCTATTCCTCTTAATCTTGTTGCAGCTATTCCTCTTAACCTTTTCATATTATGAAATTCTCATTTGCTCATTTTTTAGCGCCGACGCTTATAATTTTCAGTATTTCGATGAAGGCTGACTCGATCGAGGTTTTTTCACTCGAAAACGGAACGCCGACTTTGGAGAAAACAATCGCTGTGGGGATTGATCCAGTTTCGGTTCGGGCGCGATCAAATTCTGAAATCTGGGTGGTGAATCAAATTTCGAATTCCGTTTCGGTCGTCGACCTGAATGCCGGGGTGGTTATCGCAACACTCAAAACCGACAACGAACCGTGCGATGTCGTTTTTGCAGGAAATCCGCTTCGGGCTTTTGTTTCCTGTTCGGAAGCGAATGCGATCAATGTGTTTTCAACAACGAATCTTGATGCAAGTCGTCATAAAATCGCCATTCTTGGAGAGGATCCGCGAGGTCTTGCTGTGAGCAACGATGGTCTCACAGTGTATGCCGCGATTTTTGAAAGCGGAAACGGGACCACTACGTTAAACGGACGTCCCGTCGTTGATGCAAGCGATGTGGTTTCGCGGCCGGAAGGTCCCTATCAAGGACAGAATCCTCCGCCGAACAACGGGAATTCGTTCAACCCGCCGATCAATTCATCCATCGGGACTCCCCCTCGTGTCTCGATGATTGTGAAGAAAGATACTTCAGGAAACTGGATGGATGACAATGGCGGCGACTGGTCAATTTTTGAGAGCGGTGGGCTTTCCAGTCTGACTCGTCGTGCTGCCGTTGGGATTTTCAGGACAATGATGTGGCCGTGATCGACGCGCAGAATTTGAGCGTTTCGTATCAAAATCGCCTGATGAATATGGTGATGGCGATCGATGTGAATCCGGCGACCGATGAAATTTCAGTCGTGGGAACTGAGGCGACCAACGAGGTGCGTTTTGAGCCTGTGTTGAATGGAACTTTTTTACGGGTGAATGTGGCGACGTTTCCCGAAGGTGGAAATTCGACGGTCCGAGATCTCAATCCGCATCTGAATTACAATTCGCCGACGACAACGCAATCCAACCGCGAACAGTCCATCGGAGATCCTCGTGGTATCGCGTGGAACGCGTCGGGAAACCGGGCATTTGTCACCGGTATGGGTTCGAACAACGTCATCGTGACGAACAAAAACGGCACCCGGTTGGGAAAAATCGAAGTGGGGCAGGGGCCAACCGGAATCGTGCTCGATAACAGCGCGGGCGTCGGTTTTGTGATGAACAAATTTGATGGAACGATTTCGATTATCGATCTCAACTCACTGACCGAAGCGGCGCAAGTCGCCTTTGATGACCCGACTCCGGAAGTGGTGAAAAACGGTCGTCCCTTTCTTTACAACACCCATCTGACAAGCGGTTTGGGCCACGTTTCGTGTGGTTCGTGTCACGTTGATGCCAGGGCCAATCGACTGGCTTGGGACCTTGGTGATCCGACGGGGTTGATTGCTCAAGTCGCCACCGCCAGTAATTTCAATGGTTCCGCAACCGGTGGGCAAACGAGTGTGTCACCAATGAAGGGGCCGATGGTAACCCAAATCCTTCAGGATATCATGTCGCATCCTTCGCTTCATTGGCGGGGGACAAGGGGGAACTTTCAGATTTCAATCCAGCGTTTCAAGGATTGATGGGGAACCCGACTCAGCTGACTTCAGCCGAAATGGATACCTTTGGTGAGTTCCTTGGAATGATTCATTTGCCGCCTAATCCTTATCGGAACCTCGACGACTCTCGTCCGAATTCCGTAACGCTGCCCAACGGCGTTACCGTCACATCAGGTTCGTTGAATGCGTTGCGAGGGAACAATAGCAATTCAAACAATTGTCTCCAATGCCACAATGGTGGTGGAACGCGAAATTTTGCATCCAACCCGGAACTTGGCCAGGCCTTCGTAGCTCCCGCGTTACCCGGGTTTTACGATCGATTGGGCTATTGGGAAAATGATGCTGATGGATCAACTAGCGGATTTGGATTTTTTCACGACGGCTCGGAGCGACTTGGTGCCGCAGCCCGGATCGACGAAGGTGTAGCGAGCGACGATTTCATTGCAGAGATTTTGACGTTGGAAGGCCCCGGCGGTGGTTTGAATGGCGGCGAAAAACGTTAGGACACTCACGCCGGAGTTGGAACTCAGGTCACGGTGAACGGTTCTATTTCAGGAGCGGAGAGTTCTCTTCTCAATCAGTTGGTTAACATCGCCAATTCCAGCCCGCACGCAGAACTGATTGCAAAAATTTCGAATGCAGGGGATGTCCGCGGCTTTGTTTTGGAAAGCGGGAACTTATTCAAAAGTGAGATCGAATCGAATTCTAAAAAATCTAAAAATGACCTTCTCAGTCTCGCATCACTCGGCAATCCGGTAACGGTAAACCCACGAGCGATTTTGAGCTGGAGTGGCGTGAAGGATGAAGAGGGCGGGATCCCGTTTTAATTCAACCAACGACTGCATCAGCCGTTCAAATCGCGATTGATGAAGATCAGCTCAACGGTGAAGAGCGAAACCATCCCGCAGAGTCGGTCGGTTATTTCATCATCGGAGACTGAGAAAAAACTTCACGAACCAACCCTGTTGGATCGAAAAAATTCCAAATCACGCCGCGACCTGATCGGTCAATGCCGCGGGGGCTTTAACGGGAATTCGCAATCCTGCGTAGAGCGTGGTGTTGTTCGTGATGATCATTTCAGCTTTGCAGGCAATTGCTGCAGCGGCTTGAAGTGTTGCGCGAAACTCCGGCAAATTGAAAGCCAGGGCGGCTGTCAGATGCGGTGCTTTTGCCTGAGCAATTTTAACAAACGTAGTGAGCTCCGTGCAAAATTCGGCCGTCTTTTGTTGACCGACGAGAGGCGTTGCCTGTTGGCTGAATTCCATAAATGAACTCCAACTAACATAAGCATCAATCCGGCTGGAATGAGCCGTCTGAATGACGTCGATCAGTTTGGCGGACGATTCGGAAAATGGGCGCCGGTCGATTGCGACATCTACGAGCACATCGGTGTCGAGGAAGATTTTCATCGGCGATGAAGTGAAGTCGGCCGCTTGGTTGCAACATTGCCCATGTTCGGGGTTTGTTTAAAAGAGCCTCGCCAGCGTTCAGAAAAGCTGTCTTGGCGTTTTAAAATGAGATTAGAGAGGAAGCTCTCGACCAGAGAGGAAACGGACGTATTTTGTGCATACGCGATCGTTTTCGCCTGATTGATGAGTTCTTTTTCAACAGTCAGAGTGAGTTTCGTTTTCATGCGTTCGGGTGGGGGGTTGATCGTAGCAAATCCTTCAAACACGTGGCAATCCTTTTCACTTTAATTTCATCAGATTTGTATATTTCCGTTATCTTAACGCGAATCCGGCTTTGAAAGCCTGATGTAGCTTGCGAATTTGTGACTCGATGTTTTTCAGGAACTTCCAAATCCGATTTCTTCTCTGTTCGTTGCTTTTTTGCTGCGTTCTTTCGGATGTGCGATCAGAGGAAACGTTCTCACCGGATCAAATCGACTTTTTTGAGTCAAAAATCCGTCCCGTGTTGGCTGAAAACTGTTTTGAATGCCACAAAGGAACCAAGGCAAAAAACGGTCTTCATTTGACGTCTCGGGCTTCTATCATGCGAGGCACTGATTATAAGAAGATTATCGATTTGGAGCAGCCTGAGAAAAGTGCGCTTATTGTGGCGATCAGTCATTCGGGTTCCGCTGATTTGCAGATGCCAAAAGATGGAGAAAAGCTGCCGGATGAGGTGATTGCCGATTTTCAAAAGTGGGTGGCGATGAAATTGCCCTGGCCGATTGATGAGGCGGTTGATGTGTCAGTGGATCCAAAAACGCACTGGTCGTTTCAGCCGGTCATAAAACCTTCGCTACCGGAGGGATTCTCGGGGAACCCAATTGATCATTTTATTTCGCAGAAGATTGCGGAGGTGGGTTTGGTTTCGGCTGAGAAAGCAGATCGTTACACACGCTATCGTCGATTGCATTTTGATTTGCTGGGACTTCCGCCAAAGCCGGATGAGCTGGCGAAGTTTGTGAACGATTCACGGCCTGATAGAGAGGTCTGGCCGAAATTAATTGAGCATCTGTTAGGCTCGCCGCATTACGGAGAACGTTGGGCACGTCACTGGATGGATGTGGCTCGCTACTCGGATACAAAAGGCTACGAGGCGGGCGGGCGTGAGCGGCGATTTGTCTACAGTTACACGTACCGCGATTGGTTGATTCGTTCTTTCAACGATGACATGCCGTTCAACCAGTTTGTGAAATACCAGCTCGCGGCCGAGCGAATGGTCGACAAAAATTCGCCTGAAAAACGACACCTGGCTGCGCTTGGGTTTATTACGCTGAGTAAAAACGGCGCGGCCGAATTGGTGATCGATGATCGGGTCGATACGACCTTTCGTGGGTTGATGGGGCTGACAGTTTCGTGTGCCCGGTGCCATGATCACAAGTTCGATCCTATTTCGACGAAGGAGTATTACGGGCTTTATGGCGTCTTCATGAATTCGATTGTTCCTGCGGAAAAGCCTACGATCGGCGAACCAAAAGAGGGACCTGAATACGAGGCCTACCTCAAGGAATTGGCGAAGCAACAGAAGGTGGTAGATGATTTTCTGGAACCTAAGCTAGCGAAAGTTGCGGGAGAAAATCCGAATATTGCGAATCGCAGAGCGGCCCTGATCGGCAAGCTGGGGCGGGATGACCGAACGAAGTTACGGAACCTGCAGCGGGTTGTCGACAAGTTCGTCGCTGACAAAAAAATGGAGCCGGACAAGGCCTTGGTGATTGAAGATCGACCGACGCCCGCTGTGCAGAAAGTTTATATTCGAGGAAACCCAGGGCGTCGTGGCGAAGTGGCTGAGCGCAAGTTTCTTTCGATCATTGCCGGTGATGACGCTCCTCTGTTTGAAAATGGAAGTGGCCGGTTGGACATGGCTGAAGCGATTGTTGATCCCAAAAATCCGATGACGGCGCGGGTGATCGTTAACCGGATTTGGACATGGCATTTTGGGGAAGGAATTGTGAATACGGTGAGTGATTTTGGTTTGCAAGGGGAGCCGCCAAGTCATCCTGAATTGCTGGATTTTCTCGCCGCTTGGTTTGTGGAAAACGGGTGGTCGATCAAGAAATTGCACCAACTGATTCTGGAATCGGACACCTATCAACAAAGCAGCGATCACCCTCGCCAGACGGAATTTGCAGTGAACGATCCTGAAAACCGATTGCTTTGGAAGATGAATCGTCGGCGTCT
>Ga0307488_10005688_pt1 | contig 10298 bp, 9 predicted proteins | sample SB02metaG_FD_202248 | JGI IMG/M metagenome (GOLD analysis project Ga0307488, IMG submission 202248) | Sea-ice brine microbial communities from Beaufort Sea near Barrow, Alaska, United States - SB 0.2 | ecosystem: Environmental > Aquatic > Marine > Coastal | place: USA: Alaska | collected 2017-05-06
AAGTATGACAGACGGTATATCATATTCGCCAATGAATAAAAGGATATGGTATCAAATTAGTCCTTGGAAAAAAGATTTGGTCCGTGAATTATCAAATGCGATACCGAATAAATATTTAGATAATTTCAGGACTTCATGTGGAACACTGAAAGGTATTCGGGTCAATTTAAATAATAAAGATTTGGTGAAACATAATGATTTTAGGAAAAAAGGTAAAAAGAGAATGGACGGAATCTTAAAATTTAATTCCTTGACAGAAGATCCATTGATTGAGATACTAATGGATTGTATTGAACATTCAAGATATAAAGATACTGCTCTAACGAAATTCAAGAAAAGAGTAGAATTAAAATATAAATTATAAATATAGAAATGACTGATTGTAGTCCAAATCAATATATAAAATGGGATTTAGACGCGAATCCTCCAACTTCTGAGTGTAAAGATTGTCCAGATATACCCGCCACGGAGAACATTACTCCGGCAGGAGGAGAAGAAGGTTTGGTTAATTATTTCAGGAAGATGAGTCGGTATCCCAATAGTGTTATCTCCGAACAATTTGGAGATCTAAGTATTAATTACAGACAATGTCGCAATTATGAACCATATACAGGAACAGGGACCGCATTAATAGCAAAAATGGAAGCCAATAGTGGAAGAGTTACAACTGATACTGGAACGTGGAAAGTTTTAGAAACGATTACTGCTTCAAGTAGTCAAACTATTGCCGATGTCTGTGAATCGGGTGGGAGTTTCAATTCGCCCAATCTAGATCGAAATAGTGTTCGTATCTGTGAAATTATTAATTTCTATAAAAATTCAGAACAATTGTACTTAGAAGAACCCTATTTAAGTGAGGAAATTAGAAGACAATTTGGAACTGCCAACCAAGTAAGTAATTTGGGGAGTATAGACTATACTTTACCGAATTTACCAACAGAATATGAGGGAGGAAATACTATTCAGGACTATAAAAATGCTATTCATAGTAAAAGAGGTTATTATGTTGCGAATAATCCTACGATTAAAACCTATCTAAATATTCCAGAAAATCTCCAACCAAGTCCAGATAATATAATCCCCGAAGAAATCTATGATTTTTGGATTGAATTAAATAGACGAGATACTAAATCTTCGGATATTGGTGGTATCGATATTCAAGATTTATTTTCGGGAAAACCTTCTTCGACTGAGTTTGAAATATGCATGAATGGTCTTTTTGATAGTCGCTTACATTCAAATAGAAATTACGATTCAAATATTCAGGAAAAAATTTCTAATCACACGTCAATCATTAAATTAACTCCCAATGAAATCAATTATATTGAAGATAAATTAAAAGTAATTTCCACAATGGAACCCGAAGACGCCATGGAATGTATGAATATACTCAATCTGGGTCAAATGATTTGCGATAAAGGTGTATCCGACAGAATGTTGAAAATGGGTTATTTGGTCTTTCATATCATTGGTTTAGACAAAATGAATCTAGATACAATTGAAAGAGGTTCTAAAGAATATTATCACTTAACAAAAATATTAGATCGTCTAACCCCTTACATTCGTAGAGCAGTAAAGAAAATTTTAGAAATTTCCAAGCATTATGAACTAAAGACGTGTGGTTACGAGTCAACTACGACACATGTTTTAGAAACAATTTATATGGATGTATTTGAGAAAACAAAAGAAGTTGATGTTCGTATTGATTCTTTGGATTTCATACCAACATATCTCATTAAAGATACAAACATGATGGAATTTGCGAGAACAATTATCTTATTAATTGTTACGATAGCGGGTGTATATGTTTTATTAATGGTCCTAAATAGACCTATCTCAAAATAAATGAAGGCATACCGAAGTCATTGTTAAGGAAAGTCACCTCCCGCCGAATGAGTTGGTGTGTGACCCGATAATCTACTTAAAAATGTAACGTTAACTAATTATGTAGTAAACTATGGAAACTGCTTTTTGGCAAGATTTAAATATCAATAATTTTAATGTATTCATCCGGGATTTATCCTCTTCGGTGAATAGTAACCTCCGACACATGATTGAAGATTTAGATAAAGAAACTAAGGACGAGATTACGCCGAAATGTCATAATAAAAATAAGAAAGTCGTAATCAAGAAAAAGGATCTTATTATTCAACAGCAAAATATAAAAAGATACAAACAATTTATTGAAGAGGATACAAAGACATGCCAATTTCTCTTAAATAATATAAATGATAAGAACCCCTATCTTAATTTTGAAAAGTTAAAAACAGAAGAGGGTAAATTGGAATATAAATTTCAACTTTTAGAACGATATTGGTCAAAGAAAAAGAAGTATCTGGATCACGTATTAAATCTTTATTTTCATATTAAGAATACGACAAAAGATTTAAATGAAAAAAGAACTAAAATAATGAATAAAATTGATAAAATATTAGGGGAATATGATACTAAGTTTTTTATGTTTGAGAAATTAGGTCATTTACTCCCCCCGCTTAACTTTTGGGATAAAGGTCTGACAAAATTAGATCCTTGGCAATCGGACGTCATTAGGATGATTCAGAATAATAAATCTATCATTGTTAGAGCTCCAACTTCTTCTGGTAAAACATTTATTGCTATGGCCACGGGTATTTTACATAGTAAGATCTTATATGTTTGTCCGGCGAAACCGGTCGCCTATCAGGTTGGTGCGAATTTCACAAAAATGGGATATAGAGTTCATTATTTGATTGAGAATCACGCTCATTTAAATGTTTCTGAAAAGACTAATATTTATATTGGGATACCTGAAACGATTGAGAAATATATTTACAAGGCCGGTGTTCATTTTAATTATGCTGTCTTTGACGAAATTCATAATATGAACGATTCTTATGAAAATAGTATTAAACTTTTAGATTGTAATTTCCTGGCTTTATCTGCGACAATCAAAAATCCAGATTATCTTATCAAAAAGTTTAATGATTTATATCCCTCTAAAGAAATTGAGTATGTTGAATATAATAAGAGATTCATTAATCAACAACGATGGATTTACACAGATAAATTGAAGAAAATTCACCCAATTACTTGCCTAGACACGCGGGATTTTGATAGTTTTAATGAAATTACATTTACACCGAATGATTGCGCAACACTCTATGAAAAGTTGGAAGAAGAATTTGAAGAAACCGATTACGAAGATAGAATTGTTTCATTATCACCTGATAATTATTTCAAAATGAATAATTTATTGACACTTGACGACACAAGAGAATATGAACAAATATTGAAACAAGAGTTAAAGACAATATATAAAAGTTATCCCATAGAATTAGAGAAATTAAAAGACTCCTTCCGAATTAAGGGTTTAGGGAAATGTTCTAATGATTTTGTACCCCTATTCAAGGATTGTAGAGATAAGGATCTCTTACCTATGATTTTGTTCCATACGGAAGAAGATATAGCTAAAGAAATATTCGAATCAATTAATGAAGAGTTATATGAATCTGAAAAGTTGGAGTATCCTTATCATTATGTTATTCTGGAAAAGAAGAAAGAATACTACGATTCGTCTATCAAAAGGAGAGAAATATATTCTTCTTCCATTAAGATAAAGACAAAAGACCCCCATACCGAAAAAAGAGAAAAAATGGACGAATATGATAAAAATGAGAAACAAAACTACCAAATGAACATGATTGATTTTTATAATCAGTGTCTATTGAAATGTAAAGGAACTGAAAACGGAACCAAGAAAATTAAGAATTTAGAAAAAGAATTAGAAGAATTTATAAAATATCCAGAATTCGGTAGAGTTGACCAATTCCGCAAGCATAAAGATTTCTGTTTCACTCCTTGTGAACCCATGTCTGGTAGTGAAATACGAGAGATCAAAAAAGAAATTAAGCGAACAACCGGAAAAACGATAGAATACGAAGATCCTTTATTTCAACTCCTTAAGAGAGGAATAGGTCTATATATTCAAACGATGCCCGAGGAATATAATTGGATCATTCAAAAATTAATGAGTCAGAAAAAATTAGGAATCGTTATTTCGGATAAGACACTTTGTATGGGAATTGATTTACCAATTCGTTCTGTTTGTTTCTCAGGATACAAAAATCCAATATTCACGAAAGAGGATTATTTGCAAATGAGTGGTAGGGCAGGTCGTCGGGGACATGATACGAGTGGCAATATTATTTTTCATAATATTGGAAATTATAAAGAATTAATGCAAGGTGGTTTACCCGAATTAACATTCGGGGATAAAGAATTAAATGAAAGTTATAAGATAGTTAAATCGTTAAATCCCAGGATTAACTTAGATAAATTTAGGATTAACGATACAGAATTGATTATTAATCCGAAAATGAACAAATTATTATGGTATCTTACAAAATATGACAAAAGTCACGGATTTGTTCGGGAGTTCCATAAATATGAGAAAAAATTATTTATGACAAAGGAAAGAGACCGAGAATATACTTTGTTTTCCCACATACTTGAAGGACTCTTAACTTGTAATGATTCGTCTATTTTAGTCCAGTATAAGCAGAGTAAAATAGAAGATAAAAAATCAACTGAAATAATAAAAGAAGTGGGTTCGGTATGTAAAGATATTATTAATTCATTACACCCAATGACCTACAAGATAATCGTGGATAATAGTCAAAAGATCTTTACAAAGATTAAAGGGATTGGCTTATGATTAAAGACTTCGGCAAACTTAACTGCCCTTCAATTTTTTCATCGCTTTACCTTTAAAGCAATAAACAAATGCCGCGAGCACCGCGACCCATAATATCTTGGGCAACGTGTAACTTACAATTTTACCATTTTCGTTATATTCGGGTCTCCGTTCGAACAAATAATCGAGCATTTATAATGACATATAAATAATTTCTCATTACAACTTAAAGAAACTATATTCATTTAAAAAATTTTCCAAATAATTATGTTACACCGATATTTCCTAGCCAGGACCTTAGTCCGTTCCTTCGCCTTCGCCTTCGCCTTCGCCTTCGCCTTCGCCAACACTTGTAGTACCATCACCCAGACCCACTTCCCCAACGTCGTAGTCTCCTTGACCCTCTTCACGATCTCTCCGCGGGAAAATCTTGTAACGATGACTTTCATTTTCACAAAGAAGAATACCACCGTGGGGTCCGGAAACATTCAGACATACATTGCGTTCGTCTTTCCCCGAACCAATTTCGAACTCAATATATTCCCCTGGGAATAGTCTTATATAATTTCCGTCTGATACATTAATATTGCTGTAATGGACAAACACATCGCCCGTATTCGCCGAATCGGGACTTAAAACGGTAACAAAACCATAACCCTTCTTACTGTCATACCATTTAACGTTTCCAATTACTCTACTCATTGCGGTCTATTATACCTTTTTTATATAAAATTATCTTTATATAGTTTATAATGTTAATTTATTTTATCTTATTAATGGTGGCAATGATTGTAATAAAAAACATATATGAAATACACCAATTCGATCATTCTTCCGAATTAATTCAACTTCAAAATCCAAATCATGTTACAATAAAAGAATTAATTGAGAATAGATCGCCGATAGTTATTCATAATTTAGTTGGAAAATATAATGACATTTCTTCTCTAACAATTTCGGGTTTAATTATTGATAATCCGGGTTACATAATAAACGATAATGGTAAAAATATATCATTATCTTCCTTTAATGAAAATGAAAATATGTATGTTTTAAATAATAATGAAATTAATGATCATATTGGATTACAAAACTCATTAACTGATATTAGTAAATCTTTTGAAGATAAATTATCTTGTAATGTGAAGAATGAATTAAGTATTCTAAAAGGAAATCATTCTATTTCTTTAGAACAAAATAAACATAATTGCGAATATTATACTCAATTATCTGGAAATACTACGTTTTATTTATTTAATCCAAAACACAAAGAAGACATCCAAAATAAAGAAAATAATGAGATAAAAAAATGGGCTTTCAAAATTAATCTTAAATCAGGAATTATTCTCTACATTCCACCCGGTTGGTATTATTTCTTTGAATCCGACGGAGAAACTATTATGAACCGAACATACAACGATAATTATTTCACTTGGTTCTATAATTATTTGAGATAAATTTTATTAAATAATAAAGATATTAAATACTTTAATAAAAAAATTAGATTACATTATTAATATGAAATATTTTAATAGTTCCAGAACAATAAAGAAATAATTTTTAATTACTATCGATATTCAGATAACTTGTGAATAAATTAAGGATATCTAAATAATATTCCATTGCTCCATTAATACAGTCGGATTTGCTTTTATTTTTAAATTTTAATAAAATTCTATTTGTATCGTATAAGATGTATAAGGAAAAGATAGATACACTTATGTAAGATATGTTTTTATAATATTGTTTACTCTGTTCTGAGAAAACCCCTATAAATTTAATCGTAATTAATACTAATAATCCTATAAATAAGATACCACTCAACCACGATAAATCATAACCAAAATAAACAATTATTAGGCCAAATATAAACATTAAAGCAAAATTAATTAGTGTTGCGTAAGCGGCGCTTTCGACTATTTTAGGATCATTAATTAAATGTATTGTTACGGACATTAATAATCCTATAATAACGCTGAATATTCCGAAGAGGATCTGTTTTGTTAGAAATGATTTTGAATACGTTATAGAAATGAGAATGATTATAGGAATTACGAAGATTCCCAAACTGGTTAATAAAGGACTAGTTAGAAATAAATTACCTACTATATTTTTATCTTGATCATATTTCATAGTAATAATGGATACTACAAGTTGCAATACAAGTGTTAAAAAAATACATCCCATTAATTCTTTTTTTTCCCTTAATAAACTTGAAAATTTCTTGAGTTTGTTATCCATTTAATCTAATAAATATATTAAAGATATTTATTAGATTAAATAGATATTAATAATAATATGAGTGATTATAAATTGAATACCGATTGGGATATTTGGTATCATTCAATTGAAGATAATAGTTGGACGAATGATAGTTACAAATTATTATACAAAGTGAAGAATTTATATGATATCCAATTCTTAGAAGATACTATTCAACAAAATCATTTACAGAATAGTATGTTTTTTGCTATGAGAGAAGATATTTTCCCAACGTGGGAGGACCCAGATAACCGATTAGGATGTTGTATATCATTCAAAGTACCGGCGTGTAAATTACAAGACGAATGGAATTTATTATTAAAAAGAGTTTTAACGGAGGATATTCTTAAGGATAAAGACAAATGGGAAGAAATAAATGGTATCTCTATTTCTCCTAAGAAAGAATTCAATATTATTAAATTATGGTTGAGAAATAATAATGAAAAATATACTGAATTTATTAAAGAATATCCGGTCTATATGGTTAAAGATAAATCTATTCACAAAAAACATTTTAATTAAATTTATTTGTAATAGGTAAATGGCAAAGTTAAATCCAGATAATCCAATTATAAGATTTATGTTGGCAATTATTGTCTTATATAGTATATCTTCCTATATACTTACTAATATAATTCAAAAAGATTATAATTATGAAGAAATGAAAACTAAATTATTATCGGCAAAGAAATCAGAAGATCTTATTGGACCTGTATCCGAAATAGATAAAATAGCTAAAACACGATTTTATTTATTAATGTCCGTTTTTGGAGTTTTATTTGTTTCCTATGTTTATTACAAAACCCAGACAGATAAATCAGAAAGTACGGCTATTATTTTCGCAATTTGTTTGTCATTATCGGGTAAATTAATTGAAAAATTAGGTCTAGCAAATTGTTTGACCCTACCGATAATTGACCCAAAGGGTGCTCCAGGGAATGTTTTACTGTTTGATATGTTTTATACAAATTTCTTTGCTTATTTCTTAGATTTCATTTATGCCTTCGCAGCAGTAATCGTTTTATCCGGCGAAGGATCTATTTTTCATTTATTTAAAAATAGAAAGTTTTCGGAATTACTCAAGAAGAATTTAAGTTTCTACGCCGACGGATCCATTAAATTAAAGAATATATTACGTTTCTTAATCTATTTGGGGACAATTGTGGTTTTCTGGAATTGGGGATCAATAATAAGACCAAAAGTCACAGTATTATTACACCGATATTTAGGTATACCACTGGTTGATAAGAATAAATTAGATTTGGAAGACGACAAAGGGGAAAAAGAAGGACACAAACCGGTGACGACAATATCTAGCATAGGTATCCTTTCGGCTTCTGTTGTAGAGGGTCTTATATTTACTGGTTTATTATTCCCTATGCGTAAATTCTTCTTATATGAACTAGGGAATACTTCGGAATATAAATCTAATAAAATGAGTATATTATTCAAATTTATTGGATTAGTGTTGGTAATACCGATTTGTATTATATTATTTACGAAGTATACATTATCTAGTAATAATCCAGAGGATTATAAATATCCCAAAATGATTTCATTAATTCTCGGACAGTATATCTTGATACCAGTTGTATTATTTATTATACAATCCTTATCGGGTATTAATATATCGGATTACTGTGGGAAACACAAGAATATATCTACAATTTTCTACGTTGTTTGCCCAATCATTGTATCTATGATAATGACTTTAACCGGCAATAATGGAATTGCTTATATTGAAGATAATCCCAAGAATGAAAAGATAGTTGAAGCATATATGTCGGAAGCAGTTGCGGGAGAATGCGACGATAGTAATACCAAATATAAATATGTCGTGGGATTGGTTACAATTATAATGACAATCTTTTCGTTCGGACCCTTCGCAACAATGCATAAATTACACCCTATCACAGGAATTTTGTATTTCGCCATTATATCCTTAGTGATCAGAATTATTTATATGTTTCAGGATAATTATGAGTCATATAATATTTTAAACCCTATGAGACATTCAAGAGATACCGAAGATATTGATCTTGATTCAACGGTAAGCATTGAAACTTCAATGGTAGCTATATTTAGCGCCGTATGTTTATTAGTCTTCTTTAGAAAAACATGTCAATAAATTAAAACGAAAATCCCGAAGGACCTCCACTCATAGAAGCACCCATATCATTACTGGGTTTAGAATATTCAAATCCACCACTTGTTACGGTCGGGATAGACGGAGGAGGCTGATTGGATACTTCCGGTTTGGGTGGTCCCTGGGATAACAACGGAGCATTCATTCCCAAACCATAATGTTGACCTTGCATTTGGGCGGGTTGTTCCTGGGGGGCATTTTGAATTGCCGAAGATACATGAATATAGAGAATTCCATTCTGTATTAGGGAATAAATAATAGGAAAAATTAGGAATATCCATGCCAATTCGGTTTTATTATACTGACATAATCCAAACATAATAACTCCGAGAACAATCAAGAATTTTAATTCTTGCATTGTGAATAAATTATGAAGATTCTCCATTTTTGCAGTATTGTATCTATTTAGTCTTTGACGACACAAATAAATACTTACAAGTGATACAATCGCCACAACCCCATATACAATTACAGGAGAACATAATTTAGTTGTTAATAATTCATTTACTTCACTAATTGCTTCCATTTTATACCATAATAGATTATTTTATTTCTGAAATAAAATAAATAAAATAAATAAAATAAATAAAATTTGATTTGGTTGATTGCTAATTAATAAATGAAACCAAATGTGTTTTACACGAAGAAAGAGTAAAATAAAAATCTATAAAAAAAAAATTTACCCCACAATACCAGTGGTTAGTAAGTTAACAACCGAAGAATTTTCCAGCGAATGTATTAGTTGTTTTCAATGTAAAGAAATCTTCAATCTTGAATCAAACGAAATAAAAATTCACTGCTCAGGATGTAATCAATTCTTTCACTGTGGAATAGCTGGCAAATGTTTGGGTAAGAATTGTAATAGTGTAACGATGCGGAATCAATATCATAGATTATCATGGTGCGTAAATTGTGTCCCAAAAATGAAAGGAAACGAGGAGAAACCCGACGGAACAGGGTATTGTACTTGCAACGATTGCTTAGAGTAACCAAAGTGTTCCCATATTGTTATGGTATAAATGTGTTATAAAATGAATTAGATTGTATATTTTTTTATTAGTTATAATGATAGAAAAATGTCTCCCTACCGCTGTAATAGGATTTATATCAGGTATTGGATATACTTTATTAATTAGAAATATCTTTAAAAGATAAGTTTTAAAAATAAATTCATATAACAATATGGACGAATCCTTATTACTTCAGATGTTTAAATAC
>Ga0307488_10005689_pt1 | contig 10297 bp, 16 predicted proteins | sample SB02metaG_FD_202248 | JGI IMG/M metagenome (GOLD analysis project Ga0307488, IMG submission 202248) | Sea-ice brine microbial communities from Beaufort Sea near Barrow, Alaska, United States - SB 0.2 | ecosystem: Environmental > Aquatic > Marine > Coastal | place: USA: Alaska | collected...
ATGGAGGGGGTGTTGGAGGGGTTGGAGGGGGGTGTTGACCTTGAGCCTCGGCCACAACGCGGTACTGGGCCAGGGGGCAGCTCACGAGGGGTCAAAAAGGAATAATGACACCCCTCGTGATACTAACAGTGTACCAATCGCATGCAGGTATAACAAGACTTGAAGACTTAGCTCATCGTTTTTCGTAATATCGTTTCTAGCACCTTAGCTCGAGTTGGCCCCGTTGTGGCACGTATTACACTGTAGCCCGTCAAAAGAGTTGAGTTATATGATTTTGTCTCTATCGCATTTTGTCATCAAGATTTGTCATCCATTTCGATCGCGGAGAGGGATGCGGGACTGTGCGGCGACGGAAGATAATTCAATCCCGAAAACGTAGTATGCGTTTATTTTCACAAAACACGTCTAAACCACCTTGTCCGCCGAGGCCGCTTGCTGACCGACACCCCCTCCCTACCACTCACAGCCGCTGACTGCTGACTGATACCCATAGTGTACCATGCCCATCACTGCCGCCCCCAACCCAGCACATCGCCGCCGCAAACCGCAGACTTCCGCCCCCCGCAGTTCCGAGTACTGCTTACAAGCGCTCGCTGACTGACACCCGCGCCCTCACAAGTCGCCCATTTTTCAGCCGCTGACTGACATTCTCATCCTCGCCCGCACAACGAGAGCCGCTGACTGGCTGACTGCTGACCCCCCTCCCCTGCGCCGCTCCAACATGCACGTGGTGCTTACAAGCGGTCAATGATGTCCTTGATGTTTGCCTTGAAGCAGGGGCTTACACACGTTCACTTTCAGCTAAACGTAAGCGCTTCCTGTGGGATAGGGGGCGCGTCTGGGGTTGTTTGTGGGGTGTGTAGGGTGTGTCAGGGGTTAGAGGCGGTGTTCAGGGTGTATTTTGTGTTAAAGACGGCTCAGGTTGAGCTGAAGAGTGGACGAGTGCAAGCCACTGCCTTGGAGTAGAGGCGGTACTTGGGCGACACGGATGCCATGTCCACGTTGGTGGTGGACACCTTCTCCTAGGGCCTGGCGGATTATGATCGCCACGTCATAGGCTGCAGTTTAATTCAAGAAACGAGGGTCTGATAGGTGGATGATGATGTGGCGAGCATAATCCGCCAGGCCCTACTTTCTCCTCCATCACCGCCTTCAGCGTCGACAGCGCCAGCGTCTCCGCCTCCTTCATCGTCATGTCCTTCCGTCACCCAAGGTCGCACATCAGTTCCGATTTTAGCTCAATGTGAGCAACGTCGAGGCTTACTTTAGCGCAGTGTCAGGACGATATACACCGTGCTGTGACTGGCTGAGATACTGACTGCTTTCGAAGTGTACCCGGTACTATTCCGTTTCTTTGTTGAGAAGACAATGAGTAGAAGCAATTGTGAGGTATGCCACTTGGGATAAGCTGAGTGGTTTCAGGGACATGACGATTGCCAGTTGAGGATCAGATGAAATGTGCACCCCACATCCGCTGGTGGCATAGCATAAGGTAAACATTGCACCAGGTGGCTCTGAGTTCTGAACAGAGCCCCGAATGATAGTCTGTTTTGAATGTACTGAACGATAATCTGTTTTGAATGTAGGGAGCCAGTAAGCTGCGACGGCAAGTACTTCTGCGTGCGGTTCTGATGGGCACCCTCCGATTTCATCTGCGCCACTACGCTCGCCGCCGCGCCAATCGTAACAATCGGCGCGGCGACGGAGCGCACCGGTTTAACCTTTCCCGGAATACCACCTCTCGACTGGGGTGCGTTACCAGAGAGGCTCGGCCAATGCCGGTGGTCCGTGTGCTGACTTGACTGACCAAGGGAGTGCTTTCATCGTGTGCTCACTGACCGATAAAATGTGTTGCCAGAGAGGCTCGGCCAATGACAGTCGAGTACACTGTAGGTGTGAATGGAGAAAGTGTGGCCGCAAAGGGAGGGCAGGGGGCCTCGAACACTGCCTACACTCCTCCTGAGTTTAGCGTCTGAGGTTTAGGGTTTATGTAATTCAGGGCTTAGGGTAAAGGCCCTGCCTAAACTCCTCCTGCAGCGTGGTCTGCGCCCCCTCACTGCCGGACCCGATGGCCTTTGTGTAGCGCCGCAAGCTGACATTGAAAGCAAAAGTTGACAGAAGTTCATCACTGTTGATTTCAAGCGCTGAAAGCAGGCGCTTTCAATAGAGTAGCACATGGTAAGATCGCAGAGAATCACATTCGGGCCTTGAGTCAGAGACCCGAGGCGAAGGAAGTCTTATTCCGTGCTTGCAAAAAACAGTTTCAACCTGCAGCGGGCTACCTTGGCCTGGTACTTGACCACGGTGCCGGACGGGTCGGTGTGGTAGAGCTGGTACCCGTCGTCGTCGTCGTGCCCCGCGATCAGCAGCGCCACGCCGAACGGCCGGCTCATCGAACCCTCCTCATCGCCCACATCCAGGGTCACGCACAACCTTTCCGCCGCGGCTCAAACTCAGTGTCGGGTCTGGTATCGAATCGAAGCCGTTCGACCTATCAGATCGCACCGATCCAAAGCGAGAATACGCATTGTACCCGGTACACTACAGCAGCAGTCAGCCTCTCAGCCAACCACATTGCGAGCTATAAGGGTGACCGGTCACCCTTACACTGAGTTTAACGTCAGTGTTGGCTGTTGGGTTTGGTCTCAAATGAAAGCTTTACAACCAATTGGAGCGTTCCGATCCAAACCAAAAGAGAGCTGTACCCGGTGTGCAGTCATCCTCACGACCATTCACGAGTCGGAAACTCAGCGTAACACGTTACGCCGACGTTTGGTTTGACGTAAGCTCCTTCGAGGTGTTACGGTGGGAGTATATTGCGTCGATAAGGTAAGCGAGGGCTCGTTGCCGCGGTAACTCAACATGGGCGCTCCAGATGGCGTTGGGAGGAGCCAGCGAGGTGTCGGAATGGAAATTACATGAAATGTTCCAAGCACCAGCGAGAGAGAACAAATTATGAAACGTTCTAGTGGATGTGGGTCGCAGAAAAGTAAAACGCGCAGCTGTAAAAGGCCGTGTGCTTGTCGCAAGCATACCCTACAGGTGGATGTGGGCCGCGCTATGAAGGGAGCACTCAGAGCGCGGCGAGGATCCCGAAGGACCCAACACCGATGCTAGTGCACCCCAGATACGTCGGCCAAGCGATTAAGCAAAGACAGAATACAGTGCCAAACAAAAACCCATGATGCGCGGGGATATGTTGCGTTGCTGATCGATGGAAAGGCTGAAACGAGGCACCACGGCTGGTGCAACGGGCACGTGGGCGGCTGGCTACGGAGGACGACGGGCGCTACGTCCAGGTCCCCCCCCCATGACTCTGCTGATCGAGTTAAGTGCCACCCTGTGCCACTGTTATCAAGGCAAGTGCCAGCAGTATGGGGCCCGGCCCCACCTCCGAAGTTGGCGGCGAGGTTGGAGACGCTCTGCGTGAGGGAGATGACGGGCATGGGCTCGTTGTAGGTGAAGTAGTGGTTTTGCGATTGCACGCGCCCGTGCTCCACCATGGACTGCGCGTCCGCCGTCGGCCAGGGCCGTGCCACCACAGGTTTAGGAGTTTAAGGTTTAGGGTTCAGGGTTTAGGGTTCAGGGCAGGGTGTGTCGCTGTCGGCCAGGGCCGCACCACCACTGACCGCTTCACCATCACGTGGCCGTCCGTACCGTAGTCTTACGACTGCTGAGCTGACAGTGTGGTCGCGACTTCGCTACCTGCTTGGATCGTTCGCTGATTATAAGGGCGGATGAGCGTCAGAGTATGCATCTTCGAGGTATTAAGTTGTGATGGCGTGAATGGTTTCAAGGACCTGACGGCTAAACTGTATGAACGTTGAAAGGGAACTGGAGTAAGGCCAGCAGAGAAACTAAAGGACCGGAACCAAGTTTAAGTCTCGTTCCGTGTCACTGTTGGTAGGGAAGTGCGCGGCGGTGGCGGCAAGTTTGAGCGTCAGTCCGTATCAATGTTGAAAGGGAAGGGCGCGGCTGTGGCCCTGCCGTGAGGCCGCTGACGGCGCACCCGATGTGGGCATCCACCTCCATGCAGGGGCTTACACCTGTTCCCATTTCAGCTCAACTTGAGCACTTCCTTCCACCGTATAACTCAACTTAACTCATGACGGTGTCCTGGAGTTGCTCAAGTTGAGCTCTGACGTGAACGAGTAAGCCCCTGCCTCCATGATCTTGTCCATCGAGCTGGGCTCCATCAGCGGCGACGTGATGCGCTTCTCCACCGCCATCACGATCCCCTCCTCCGTGCGAATCGCGATCGCCGTGGACCCCAGCTTAATGGCCTCAATGGCATACTCCACCTGCAGGCTCAAGCGGGTCCAGGCGGATGGAGTCAGAGTCGAGGAAAGGACGTTCACTTTGATAATAATAAGACGTGTGGGTCCAGCGGACGGGGCCGGGCTGATCGGTCGTGGGAGAGTCAGTAGTTTCGTTGGTTTCAAAGCGTCCCGTCGCTCGCGTGCGGCGCGCTATTTCAAATACCACAGGAAACTTGGATCATCGTTCTCTCGGATCGGACCGGGGCGCGGTAGCGGTCACAAGTGGAACAGCGCGACAAGCTGGATGGATGGAGTTGCACTAGCACCGTGTTGTGATTCACCTGGAACAGCCGTCCCTCGGGGCTGAACGTGTTCACGCCGCGATCGTATTCGCTGCGGGTCATAAACATGATGCTCGGCCCTTTCTTAACGTCGGCGACTGGCGCTCAAAGAGACGTCCGCTGAGGAGTGCGTCCGCGTGTCTTCCTTGGGACTCTTCAACCCTAGATCTAGTGCCCACTCTTCAAATGAGATTGCTTCCTGCCCCGAAGAGGGTTCGCCCTTGTCCTTTTAGGGGGCGACGCGGTGACTCAGGGGTTCGGAATTCGTTCGGCACGTGCGATGCGTCTATGGAAGTGACGTCACGGCAGCTTCTCGGCTCAACACGCTGTCGATCACGAAGAGAAGTTGAGCTCAAGTTGAGATGAAAGTCGACGACCAAGACAAAACTGACGAGCGCCTCGCGCCGAAACAGCTGCCGACTTCAACAGGCGTCACCACACGACCGCATCTCCCCTCGCCGCTCGAACGCCGCGGTTGAAAGCCGACCAAGCAGGGCATCCCGACGACGCCTGGACACACTATGTCGTCCGACGAACAGAGCGGGCTGCGCGCCCCTACACGAGGCAATGCCTACCTGTACGGGGGCACGCGGGCTGGTGAAAGCACAACCACCCTTGGGGGGAGGATTTGGGGGGGCGGGGGCGCGGGGGGGGACGGGCGCGCCGCTGAAGTTGGTGCGGACAGCGACGCCGGGTACAATCGGCCAAAGTTCGTGCGGCGCAGCGACTTGGGGGGGCTGGGCGGCTGCGGGGTCCCCGCGGCGTTAACCGTCTCCTTCCTCGGTAGGGTTGCCAAGGTGTTGCCAGGCTACCAGGCCACGCTCAGTCGCTACGTCAACACACCTCCTGGTGCTGGCGCCCCCCCTCCCCTGCGCGTGCACGAACCAGTCCTTCGACCCCCTACTCGTAGCAGTGGACCTGCCAGCATCGCCTTTGCACTTTTGACGTTTCCCCGACGTGATAAAAGAATTGCTCGCTGCGTCGTCCACCACGTTACAAGCCCTCACTTCTTGATTTAGGTGTCATCCTGTGCCGTGATGGTGCACGCCGCGTCATTCACCACACTTCAACACTGGAAACACCGAGCCGGTCACCTAAGCTTACCACACAAGTCGCACGGAGCTGACCACACAAGGCGCACTGAGTTGAACACAAAAGTCATCGTGCATGCGGTTGCGACCCTCGCAGCGCCTGAGCTGACTGGCTGACCACGGACGTGGCGCCCGGTCACCTGATCTGCCCACACAAGTGGCATGTGCGGTGGCGACCCTGGCGGGCGGCATCTTCGCCCTCTTCGCGTTCACCGCGGGCGTGCGCATGGGCCAGAACGGCCTCACGCATTCCTTCGCCATGTACCACGCCGTGGGCAACGGTGGCACTGCCGGCAGTGGCGGACCTGTTGGCAGCGGCAGCAGCGGCGGCAGCGGCGGCAGCGGCGGCAGCGTTAGCAACGGCGGCAACCGAGACACCGAGACCCCTGCCTTTGTGACTGGAGACGTGCAGCCCGTCGGCAACCAGGACGAGAAGCCCGTCGGAAACCAGAACGTGAAGCGTCACGCTCAGGGGATGCTGGGGCGGTGGGAGGAGAGGCTGGCGGCGCGGGAGGAAGCGGTGGCGGCGGGTGCGGGTGGGGCGGGGGTGGCGGCGGAGGCGGTGGCAGCGGCGGAAGTGGCGGCGGCGGGTGCAGACAGGGCGGCGGCGCCAGCGCCGGCTGACGACGTGGTGCGTGTCATCGCGACCCGCATCGCCGCCGGCCTCGGGTTCTACTGGCGAGACCCTGCGCCGTGATTGGGACACCGACATCATTACGCCAAACCAGTTCAATGCTCACCGGGGTTGTTGGATGCTCACCGTGTGAGTGCTTTGGGGCAAGATAAATGTAGTTGAATACAAAAGTACTCGTAGGTACGAGTAGTAAAGCTCTAGCTAGACAACATGATGCATGTAGCATGCAAAACAAGCAATTCATGAACACGTCATTTCGCGTGCCGCCTCGCGCTTTTGTGTTGGTCCGTGGGATTAAGAGTTGGGATTATTTCAAAAACTAACGTTCATGGAGCCCCAAAGCGTGCGCACACGATGAACATTAAACCAATCCCATCCATCAGAATTCGTCTAGTGTTCTGCTGCCCGTTGAGCCCCACGGGGCTCACATGGTTGCACGGCGTGTCAGGGCGCGTATGCGAGTGTGGGTACGGGTTCGGCCATACAGGTGTTTATTCCTACGAGTATAGTGAAATAGGTCATGGAGGTAGACATCCGGACATGGTGATACAGCATGCCTGAACAGTGCAGTAATGTTGGTCACGCACATTGCGTATCACGGCGCTTGTGAGACATTTGGGCGCGGGCACCCGTGCTCCCGCACACCGCTCCACCTCCTGGTGCCCGGGGTGGCGCGTCATCTGACGTCGTCGTCTTGCATCGTAACCTTGTGTCTTTGTAATGTGCGCCATTCGTCATATGGTAGCGCCCGCACCCGTGCCACAGTCTCGGGGTGCATCGAGGAAATATTATAACAGGCACCGTAACCCTCCAGACTACCCCCGTATCGGACACCCATGCTCCTTTGCCCACGTCAGCACCTCCCATCTCTGGCTGTAGTGGGCCGCCTGAAGCGTCAAAACATCCCAAGGGCAGTGTGTGCTCCGCCCCAAGGGTAATGGTGCTCCAGCGCCCACTTCAGCACCTCCAAGTGCCCACTAGCAGCAGCACTCTCACACGTCTCCTCATCCCACGGGCAGTTGTGCATCCACGCCCACTGCAAGATCTCCAGGTGCCCCTCCGAAGCGGCGGCGGCACAAGTCCCCGCGTCCCACTCGCAGTTGTGCTCCCGCGCCCACTGCAGCACCGCCAGGTGCCCGCGCCGAGCGGCGTGTTTACAAACAGTATTCTCGTTCCAAGGGCACCCCTCGTGGACCCGTGCCCACTGCAGCACCGCCAGGTGCCCGCCCAAAACGGCGTTCTCACAGGACAGTGCGCCAGCGGCGGCGGCCACAGCGCAGGAGTCGGTTTACACCCATCACAACAAAGAGTAAGAAACCCATGGGTAAGTTACCCTCAAGGGGGCTGATGAATGACACTCAATATGCTACACATGACGCGGACGACGGCGACGCGACGGTATGTAACAAACAACTGCAAGCAGACGTATAGTACAGCTCGTATCAAACAGCGAGGAAGCCCTTCAAGACGCGCGGAACAGGATTCCAACCCGCAGCACTAAGTATGGAAATTAATCAGTGCTGGTGCCACATCCTCATCATCATCATTAGTCATATTCTTCCTCATCGTCCTCATCATCGTCATCGTCACCATTCCTCACTCGAGTGTACATCCTCATCATAATCTGGTTGATCCCTCACCCACTGCGCCAACTCCACGTGCCCTCGTGCATCTGCGTATTGGACACAGATGAGTGGTTGCCACGGGCAGCCATGCTCCCGCGCCCACTGTAACATCTCCAGGTGCCCGCGCTGAGCGGCGTACTTACATATCAGCGTGCCCCATTCGCAGTCCTGCTCCCGAAGCCACTTCAACACCTCCAGGTGCCCTCCCGCGGCGGCGTCTTCACACGCGTTCCCCATGCCCCACGGACACCCGTGCTCCCACGCCCACATCAACACCTCCAGGTGCCCGCCCGCAGCGGCGTTTGCGCACGTCCTCTCGTTCCACGGGCAGTGGCTCTCCCTCGCCCACTTCAACACCTCCAGGTGCCCGCCCAAAGCGGCGAGCTCACAAGTATCCTCGTTCCACGGACAGTCGTGATCCCGCGCCCACTGCAACACATCCAATCGCCCGTCCCCGGCGATGAGTGCACACGTATGCTGCTCCCACGGGCACCCATTCTCCTTGGCCCAAGCCAGGCGCTCGACGGACCCGAGAAAGTCCACGAGCTTGAGCTTTACAGCCCCTTCCGTTCCCGCGCGCGGCAGGTTGTTGGCCAGCACCACCGCCAGCCACGCCTTCCCCACCTGCGCGAGCACGGCGCAGTCGGTGGGCTCCAGTCGCTCCAACACGTGCTTCACCAGCACTTCGCGCCACTCCTCCAGCAGGGGGCCGAGCAACTCGCTGGGGGCGGCGTCGGCATCGTCCTCATTCTTCTCGGACGGCCCCTCCAGGGGATGCCCACCCACCGCCATCGCCCCACTGCTTCCGCCCGCCCGCGCCGCGCTCCCGCCGACGCCTTCGCCCGCGCCTCCAACGCCGCGCTCCTTCTTCCTGGCTCTAGTCTCCACCGTCGTCTCCGCAACGATGCCTGTCGTGCGCGGGAACAAGATTAGGTTTAGTAGTTGTCAGTAGGGTTCCTGGTCTTGTCTTGCCAGCTCTCGTACGGCAGCGATTACCCAAGCCTGTCCTGAGTCGTCGCCCCGCGGGAGGGGCAGGATGCGACGGAGGAGGTGGCGACGGAGGAGGAGGCCGCTGAGCAGGCGGCAGAGGAGCAAGCGAAGCGGAGGCCACCGGGGAGGCGACGGAGGAGGCGGCAGTGGGTTCAAGATGTCAAGTGGATGGTCCTGTGTCTTTTACCTGCTCACGGCAGCCCGCGGCACGTCCTCGCCCCACGACACGCCACCGCCCAGAAGATCAGTCGTGACGGTTGGAGCTCCCGAGGATGCGTCGCCACCGGGCCGTGTTGGTCCGCCGCCAACGTCTGCCTCGGACACTTGTGGCGGATTAGAATCCGGGTAGATTTTTGCGTTTTGGACGCCAGCGCCAGGACGATTCTGCGGGCGACACGTGTTCTCTTCCGTTCACCTCTTGAGCTCAACATCGGTTGTGGCCTTGTTCTCTCGCCGCGCGGGCCGCATGCGGTGTCACCGAACATTGTCCGCTTCAACACGCTCCCTCCTTGCACCGTACGTCCGCGCTCTCGCGCGCCGGCCGCCGCCCGCCACCCGCGTGTCCGCCTCACCCAAGACGCCCGGCTCCAAGATGTCGTCAGAGGAGAGGTGCCCACCCGGCGATGCCCCGGCGTACGCGCAAGACGCCGGCGCTTTAGCACCATCCACCTCCGACGACATAAACAGCGGCGGCATTGACGAAAGCATCGGGGACGGTGTCAACAGCAGCGGCGGCGGGGTCAACAGCGGCGAGGTCATCCCCCAGAGGCAGGGCCGGAACCTGAGTACTCGCAAGTAATATTTTCAGCTCGACTTCACAACTGCAGTTTCTTTGAGGTGTCGAGTGTACATTGAGTGGGACACTCAAGTGGTATCAGGCGAGGGATAAACGGCTTAAGGCGCCGGCTGAAGCGTGTGCGATCCTACCCAGAGGTTCCTCGTCGGGTGCGAACACGAAGCGTTGGCCGCGCTCATCGCCACCGGCACCGTGGACGTGATGGCACCCGCGGGGCACAGCGGCAAGGCGCCCATCCACCTCGCTGCGTGGCGCGGCAGCATCAGGACGGCGGGGCCTCACGCGCCGTCCTCACTCCTCACTGCCTGCTCGTTGTGCACCTGTGCGCACTCGCCGCATCCTCCCTGGCCTGGCGCGGCGTTCTGACACGGCGTCCTGACTGCTTTCTCATAGTGTGCCTGCTCACTGTGTACATGTACGCACTCGCCGCATCCTCCTCCCCAACCTGCCGCGGTGTCCTAACTGTTTGCTGGTAGTGTGCCTGTGCACTCGCCGCTCCTCTAGCCTGAGCAGCGAAGGGAACCAGCGGTGCGGCCCTTTTCGACGGTGCGCGTGTTGCTG
>Ga0307488_10005690_pt1 | contig 10294 bp, 15 predicted proteins | sample SB02metaG_FD_202248 | JGI IMG/M metagenome (GOLD analysis project Ga0307488, IMG submission 202248) | Sea-ice brine microbial communities from Beaufort Sea near Barrow, Alaska, United States - SB 0.2 | ecosystem: Environmental > Aquatic > Marine > Coastal | place: USA: Alaska | collected...
ATAAAAAATAAATATGATATTTATAGTAGATGAATACAGGATTGAATTGTCAAGGATAGTAGTTCATCAATAACTTGACATAACAAAAATTCAATCAATAATTAACAATAAACTAATTTGAGTAGGACTTAAATTAAATTAGGAGAAATAAAATGGGAACAAGAAGTTCTTTACAGAAACTATCTAGGGAAGTATATCCAGGTTTAGATATTATCGACCAAAATCTGGTGTCTTTAGATGATCTAAATACATACACTGTAGCACAAAAGTTTGTTGGAAACACAGGCTTAGTACCAGGAACAGGAATATCAGCCGTAGCTGGTGCTCATACGAGTTGGAAAGAGTTTATCGGTAATCAAATTCAGAAAACATCAATACTTATTGATTTAGTTGGATTAGCCTCAAGTGATGGTGCTAATGATATTATTGGTAAAGATGGTGGAACTGCTAATTGTCACATTGGACAATATACTGTCGCAGGATGTGGTACATTAGACGCCATTAAAATGAGTTGGTTAGAACTTGCAGCTGGTGGTGATCCAGACATTAATTTGTGTTCAGCTGATGAAGCAACTTTAGCAGAAAATACTGCTTTAAGTGCCGCTACAAATCCTGTAACAATAATCAATGGTGGTGATGGTACAGCTACTGATAATACTAAATTATCAGCTAGAACACTTGCTACTGCAGATCAATACTTATATCTGTCAAATGGAGCAGCAACTAATGCCGCTTATACTGCAGGTAGATTACTTATTGAATTATGGGGTACTGTATAGTATTAACATAACAAAGTAAATGAATAAGGGGAGTCTTTACTCCCCTTTTTTGTGCCAAAAATAATTGAAAAAAAGACTTGACTTGTATTGATTTTCTTCGTATATTCCAGTATAAGATAAAGGGAATAAACAATGAAAACAGAAACAATGATTGAAATAGAAAGTGTTGGGAGTATTATTGATAGTAATGGAATAACTTATCCAATGATGGCTGATGGTGGTTATGATAAAGATGGTGGTATTCATATTCACGACATAGAAAATGAAGAATGGTTTGAATCTTTGGGTGAAAAAGATTTAGAGATTGTCGGTGGGATAATAGATTCTTTAAAAAGTGAAAAGGAATTATCTGACTTTGACGAAGCAATGAATGGTGAATTAGACCACTTAGTTAGTATCGGAGCTGTGTAATTAATATGTGTGATAAATGTAAAAAAGTAAAAGCTGTAATCAAGTACAAAGGTGGTAAATATTGTACTTGGTATTGTGGAAAAAAAAGTGAAAAAAAGACTTGACTTTATCATTTATTCTCTGTATATTATGGTATGAGAAATAAGAGATTAACTAACAAAACAAAAAGGATTTAACAAATGGCTTACATGAATCAAGAAAAGAAAAAGAAATTAGCTCCAAAGATTAAGGAAATCTTGAAGAAGTATAACATGAAAGGAACACTTAGTGTTGATAACTATTCTACCTTAAACCTCAACCTTAAAAGTGGTTCAATCGATTTTGGTACTGACCAAATCAATGAGTATTGGTATCAAGACCACTTCAAAGATAATCCTGAAGCATTAGCCTTCTTGAGTGAAGTCATTCCAGCCATGAACAATGGAAACTTCGACCACTCTGAACCGATGACAGACTACTTTCATGTTGGTTGGTATTCAAGTGTTAGACTTGGTAAGTGGGATAAACCATATATTTTAAATAATTAAACAAAAGGAAAAGAATGAGAAACATACATAGATTCGTAAATAAGAAACCAGTAATCGTCACAGAAAAAGGAATTCAGTACAAGATAGTAGATTTGGGTGGTCATAAGATGAAGATTAGGATTAGGTCGGATAAGGAAATGGCTAAAGATAGTAAATTATTTAAAGAAAGTCAAAAATAATACTTGACTTTCTCATATATTTGTCGTAAGATCAAGTATCAATAAAGGGAATAAAATGATAAAAAGAAATAAAAACGAATTTAAAGATAGGGTTGATTTACTCCTTGAAAACATAGGAAAGAACTATGATTCTTGGAATGGTACAGAACCACTTCGTGAGATGGATGAATTGACTTTAAAGATTAAAAGGGAAAGTTCTGAAAGGTTCAAAGAAACTCTTAAACTTTCACATGGTAGGAAATACATCAAGGTTCTACACGATAGTAGTGTTTGGGGTTTTATCGCAGTTACTGATGGGATACTCAAGGGAATACCTTACAAATTTGGTGATGTATTCAAAGCAGCTAGTTGGAGAGGACCCGCGAAGCATGTTAGGGGTTCTATATTTTTAGATAGAACAGATTGGTTTCATTGGACTGGACCAGAATACTTAATTTAGAGGGATATTATGAAAAATCTTATTATATTATTATTATCTATGTCTGTGGGAATTATGTGGTATTTAGATGTATCACCATCAGAATTTATTTATTTAATGGAAACATTACCAAACTACATAAAATATGAGGTATTAAAATGAACTACGAAGCAATATTAAATACATTACAGGAGATAGAAGGTCATTTAGATGATGCATATTATAGTTTACCAGAGTGGAATGGTAATTTAGATGGTAGGTCTTATATAGATAGTGCAAGAAATGATTTGTATAATCTCAAAGATGAAGTAGAGAGAAAGATATTGGATGAGAAAAAGGATTATGATGAATTGTATAATGTGGAACATAAATGACAACAGAAGAGTTATTAGAATATTGTAATGATGGTGATTATTGGGATGGTGATGAAATACAGCATAAAGTAATAGATGATTATAAAATGATATGTATACCACATAAGGCAATTCTTTTAGAACCATCTTTTCAATTTCATGTCGTAGTAAATCCAAAATATCGTAAACAAGGACTTGCTACCAAGTTAGTAAATTCAATACCATCATACGGATACTCTCGAAGTTTTACAACATATGAAGAAGATTTTGTGAAAAGTTGGTTATCTAAGTTAGGATTTGAAAAATATTCTACACCACCAGGTTTAATTAAAATTTATTAAAGAAAAGACTTGACTTTCTCGTTTTTTCTTCGTAAGATCAAGTAACAAATAAAGGGAAATAACAAATGAATATTAAAAATGAAATCAGAAAATTAAGTAGTCTTTCAGAACTAAACGACTTATCATCGTTTATTAGTGAGTGTAAAACTATGTTAGGTAAATCAACATTAGGGGTTGGTTCTAAAGTGTGGTGTGTTCAGAAAACTAAAAAAACCAAAGGTGTTATTACTAAGATGAACATTAGGAAAGCCATCGTTGAGATGAGTGGTATGAAATATAGTGTTCCATTTGGTATGTTGGAATCAAGATAACTAACTCACTTAAAAATTTAATGAGTGGAAATGACATGGTGTCGTAAGGTTCGAATCCTTACCATTAATGATTTTTGAAAATTTGGGGATTAAGATGTTAAGTCATCACTGCTGTAGGAATAGGAATTAAGAATTCACTTATCTCTTTAATTAGAAGTATGGTATTCTCTCAGGAATCCCCAATTTTTAAAAACGCAAAAAAACCTATTGTTTGGTGTTTTTTGTGTATATATATATTATGTCTATTGTGACAGAAGATTTTTAAATATAGTAGATGATGTTGAAGCCAACACTAATAAAACCGAGTGTGTGTAAAAGCCGGACATATCAACTATTATTAAGAGTGGTGAGGCTTTCTTACATATACCCGATAATTTTAATTATCAAAAACTCACCACTTTTTATTTAAAATTAAGAATTAAAAAATGATTATTTATTGGAACAAATATTATGGTTATGATGAGAGATTTTCTGATGAACCAAATTACAGAGCGATATCAGGAATACTTTTCAATCGAGAATTTACTTTAATTATCATTTGGAGTAAACTACAAATACATTTATCGATGATAGATTTAAACAAGTGGAATCCATTTTATGGCCCACCAAAGAGAAAATGGTATCATTTTACTTTTTAGCAAAAAATTCGTGTTGTTTTTAAAGCAAACCGATACTTATAGTTGTATATGGAATATATACAATTACAAAATAACAAATAAACATAAATAAATAAGGAGATAACAAATGGATATTGAAGCCGTAAGAAAGCGACTAAGCCAGTTACAAACCTCAACTACAAGAACAACAAACTTGTGGAAACCTCAGCCAGGAAAGACACAAATTCGTCTTTTACCTTACAAACTAAATCAAGAAGTTCCTTTTATTGAGCTATTCTTTCATTATGATTTAGGTGGAAAGACTTTTCTTTCACCAATCTCATTTGGTAGACCAGATCCGATTGAAGAGTTTGCTGAAAAACTAAAGTCAAGTGGAAATCGTGAAGATTGGAAACTTGGTAAGAAGTTAGAAGCAAAACTAAGAACTTTTGCACCAGTTTGTGTTCGTGGTGAAGAAAACCAAGGCTCTAAGTTTTGGGGATTTGGTAAAACCGTATATCAAGAACTATTATCAATTATATCAGATCCTGATTATGGTGATATTAGTGATCCAGTTAATGGACGTGATGTCGTGGTTGAATTCCTAACAGCTGAAGAAACCGGAGCGTCATTTCCTAAGACTAACATCCGTGTTAAACCAAATCAAACACCAGTTACAGAAGATAAAGCAGTTTTATCTACATTACTTGATGACCAAAAGGACATCCGTGAAGTGTATAACGAATTAAGTTATGATGAACTCGCAGAAGCTTTACAAGATTGGTTAAACCCAAGTGAAGAGGGTGAAGAAACCACACCAGCTAATAACGTACCAGCATCAACAAGTAAGAAGTTAGAAAGTGCAGTAACAAGTACTTCTAATGTAAGTGATGCTTTTGACGACCTGTTTAATAAATAATAAAGGAGACATATATGTCTATATCAGCAAAAGATGAACTTGCACAAGTTCTTGCCGATAACCTTAATAAACAGTTCAAGGATACGAAAGTAGCCTATTTCTTAGATGGTTCAAATGCCACACCAACTGATATTACAGAATTTATATCAACTGGTTCATCTATTTTAGACCTAGCAATCTCTAATCGTCCTAATGGTGGAATAGCCGTAGGACGAATTACAGAGATTAATGGTTTAGAATCGAGTGGTAAATCTCTAATAGGAACTCACATTCTCTCAGAAACTCAGAAGAAAGGTGGACTTGCAGTCTACATTGATACTGAAACATCTGTTAGTAGAGAATGGTTGGAAACCATTGGTGTAGATGTTCCAAATCTACTATATCTTCATGTGGAAACAGTAGAAGATATATTCCAATGTATTGAAAACATTGTTACTAAGATTAGAGAATCAGATAAGGATAGGTTAGTTACGATACTCGTGGATAGTTTAGCAGGGGCATCAACTAAGGTAGAAATGGAAGCCGATTTCGAGAAAGATGGATGGGCAACAAGTAAGGCAATTATCGTTTCAAAGGCGATGAGGAAGATTACTCAAATGGTTGGTAAACAGAGAATAGCTCTTGTGTTTACAAATCAACTCAGACAAAAACTCGGAGTTATGTTCGGTGATCCGTGGACTACAAGTGGTGGTAAGGCATTACCATTTCACTCATCAACTCGTATTCGATTAAAGAATATGGGACAAATCAAAGATACAGCAAAAAATGTATTGGGTATGAAAACTCGATGCCAGATTATCAAGAATCGTTTGGGACCACCTTTACGACATGCCGATTTCAATTTATACTTCGATAGTGGTATAGATGATATGGGAAGTTGGTTAACGGTTTTGAAAGAACATAAACTCTTGAAAATTGCTGGAGCTTGGTACACTTTAGAATATAAAGGTAAGGATATCAAATTTCAATCTAAGGACTTTGAAGTAAAATTAGAAGAAAATGATGGACTAAAAGAACACCTTTACGATTTAATCTGTGAAGCATCTATATTAAAATACCAAACGAAAGATATGGGTATTGATGATGTAGTGTACACAAATGAAGTGGTCGGTGATGAATAATGGAAAATACCTTTCTATTCTTGACGAAATAAAGAAACACGGCGGTGAAACTAACACATCAAATCCCAATGAAAAAGTACTGATAATAGATGGCTTAAATACCTTTATAAGAGTATTTAGTGTTATACCAACTACTAATGAGGATGGAATTCACATTGGTGGAATAGTTGGTTTTTTAAAGTCAGTTGGTTACGCAGTAAAAATGTTAGCTCCTACCCGAACCATCATTTGTTTTGATGGTAGAGGTGGGAGTAATCGCCGCCGTAAACTTTATCCTGAATATAAAGCGAAACGAAGAACAGAAAGAATCAGACTTAATCGTGTGAACGATTTTGAAAATATTGAAGATGAACGACAATCAATGATGATGCAATTATCTCGTTGTGTGGAATACTTAGAGAAGTTACCTTTGAGTATAATGTCCATCGATAATATTGAAGCAGATGATGCTATAGGATATGCAGCAAAACAATTACTACCTAAGAGTAATGTTGTTATCATGTCAACCGATAAAGATTTCTTGCAATTAGTAAATGACAGAATTTCGGTTTGGTCACCCACTAAGAAGAAACTTTACAATCCTGAAAAGATATTAGAGGAATACAATGTAACATCAGAGAACCTACTATTGAGTAGAGTTTTTGAAGGTGATACTTCCGATAATATTAAAGGGGTAAAGGGTATTGGTGTTAAAACCTTATTAAAACATTTTCCTGATTTAGGTACAGAAGGAAAGGTTATATCATATGATGATGTAATTAAAGAAGCACAAAAACATCAAGGAGAGAGATTTTACAATCTAATACTTGATAATCAAGATGTCATAGATATTAATCACAGATTGATGCAACTATCAGATGTGGATATTAGTGGTGGTGCCAAATTAAAGATTAATGGTATAGTAAATGGTAAAATACCTGAACTAAATAAACCAATCTTTCAGAAGATGTTTATAGAGGATAGGATGTATGGTGCCCTGCCAAATATGGAAAGTTGGATTATGCAAACTTGGACTCAACTCAATAGGTTTGCTAAAATAAACAATGGGTAGAAAAAAGAAATACTATACCGAAGAGGAAAGACTCGAAGCTCAACGAAAGTGGCAGATGGATCACTACTTGCGCAATAAAGAGAAGATTCTCAAAAAGGCTAAGGAAAGGTATAGATTGAAGAAGATAGAACAACGAAGAAAGGAAAAGAGGAGAAAAATGTATGGCGACCAGTAAAACAATTAATGGAGATTGTTTAGAAGAACTGAAAAAACTCGATGATAATTCAATAGATTTACTTTGTACAGATCCACCATACGGATATGGATTTATGGGCAAACATTGGGATACATTTCAAGAAAAACAATCTACTAAATCTCAAACAGTAGGTTGGATGAGTCCTGGTATGAAGAAATCCACATATGGTATGAAAGAGTTCTTTGTTCCTATATGGGAAGAATCATTGAGAGTTGTAAAACCAGGTGGATTTGCATTTGTAATGAGTGCACCAAGAAGTGATGTTCAAATGGTTATGGTTCAGACTTTACAAGAGGCTGGATTTGATGTGAGTTTTACACCAATCTATTGGACATACGCTACAGGTTTCCCAAAGGCTATGAACATAGGAAAGGCAGTTGATAAGAGAATGGGTGCTGAAAGAAAGGTAGTAGGTAAGAAGAAAAATAAATTGAATTTCAACGCACGTGATGGTAGTGATAAATCATTTTATGATTCTGTTTGGGATGGTGGTAGTAATGTAGATTTAGATATTACAGAACCAAAGTCAGAAGAAGCTAAAAAACTTGATGGGAGTTACGCAGGATATCAACCAAAACCAGCGATAGAAGTCGTGATTGTGGCAATGAAACCATTAGAACAAAAAGGATACTTAGACCAAGCACTTGATAATCAAAAAGGTATCACTTGGTTGGATGATTGTAGAATCCCATTTGGTGGAATGAGTGATGAGGAACAATTTGATAAAGACAATGTAGCTGGTATGATGAACTTCGATGGTAGATACGAAAAGGATAGTGGTAAAATGTATGAGGGTGGTTGGGATAAACCAGCACGAAAACCCAAAACTGATTACGACAAGTATGTAAAAAAACAAAAATCATTTAAGGGAGCTGGAGATGGTGGATTTGGTGGTTCGGAGAATGTATATGGAGATGGTAATGCAGAAAATCCATCGGAAACTTATCAAAAGAAAACAACAAAGAGAAAACCACGAGAAGAAAATACAGTATTCAAGTCAAGTGGATTTAAGAGTGAGAATAATGATACAGCAGAGGCATCACCACTTGGTAGATTTGCAGCTAACTTGTTGGTGAGTGATGATACATTGGAAGAAGATTTTAGTAGATATTATAGTTTAGATGCTTGGTGGGAAGATAGACTTCAGAAATTACCAAATGAGGTTAAACGAACATTTCCATTTTTGATAGTTCCAAAGGCGAGTAAATCTGAAAAGAATGATGGATTAGAAAAATTTGAAAAACAAGAAAAAATATTTAATGGTCAAAGTGATAAACCGAGCACCGATATGAAAGGTGTGGAGAAAAAATTTACCACACAGCCATCACAAAATATTCATCCAACCGTAAAACCAACAACCTTGATGAGTTACTTAGTTACACTTGGTAGTCGTAAAGGTGATGTAGTATTGGATCCGTTTGGGGGAAGTGGAACAACAGCAATTAGTTGTGTGTTTTCAGAAAGGAATTACATACTTATTGAAAGAGAAAAAGAGTATTATGAAATACTAAAGGCTCGAATCAAAAAAGCAGAAAATCCAGCAGGATTAGTAATAAATGAGTGGTTTTAATCAATGAGTGATAGATCAACCTTATCCCAATTCGGTCACGTTTTCCAATCTAAAATAATATCATCTTTAGTATCCGATAAAAAATTTATACAAACCATATCAGATATTTTAGAACCAGATTATTTTGATAGTGACTCAAATAAATGGTTATGTAAAACTATAAGAGATTATTTCTTTGAGTATAAAACCACACCAACACTCGAAGTGATGAAAGTCAAGATAGATGAGGTGGAAAATGAAATTTTACAAGTTTCAGTAGTAGATAACTTAAAAGAAAGTTGGAGAAATATAAAATCAACCGATTTAAAGTTTGTTCAAGAGCAAACATTAGAGTTTTGTAGAAATCAAGTTATGAAACATGCTATTATGGATAGTGTGGATTTGATTGAAGTTGGTCAATATGACCAAATTAAAAAACTTGTAGATAATGCCATGAAGGCGGGTGCAGACAGAGATTTAGGACATGATTATATAGTTGGTATAGAGGAAAGATTAAACCAATCAGCAAGGGTTACGGTAAAAACAGGTTGGGATCCGATAGATGAGGTTATGGATGGTGGATTGGGTGCAGGAGAACTTGGAGTTGTAGTTGCACCAGCAGGTATTGGTAAATCTTGGTGTTTACAAACAATTGGTTCGGCAGCAGTCAAAGAGGGATTGAATGTAGTTCACTATACATTAGAGTTAAATGAAAATTATGTTGGACTTCGTTACGATACGGTATTTAGTGGGGTGACTACATCAGATATACAATTCTATCAAGAAGATGTCAAGAAGAAAATTGATCAATTAAAGGGAACTTTATTGATTAAGTATTTCCCTACAAAAAGTGCCTCAGTTCAAACCTTAACCTCACATCTGAGTCAGATAGAAATTCAACAACAAACACCTGATTTAATCATTGTAGATTACGCAGATATTTTAAAGGGTATTGGTACTGAAAAACGTCATGTATTGGAAAATATTTATGAAGATTTAAGAGGATTGGCTGGTGAGATGGATTGTCCAATATGGACAGCTTCACAGGCTAATCGTAGTTCGTTGGAAGAGGATGTGATTGACGCCTCAAATGTTGCTGAGGCTTATTCAAAAGTGATGATAGCAGACTTTGTGGTATCGGTAAGTAGAAAAGTCGAGGATAAAATAGCAAATACAGGTAGGTTTCATGTGATAAAAAATAGATTTGGTCCTGATGGAATTACATTTCCATCGAGTATTAATACTAATATTGGTAAGATTGATGTTTATGAGGCAAATACCCAAGATGGTCAAAGCACACAAGGAAAAATGGATAATAGTCAAGAGTATTTAAGAAAGACATTGGCAAATAAATTCAATAATTCTCAGAAAGATACAGAAGGCTTCGAGTAGAACTGAATATATATTATACTTATATGAGGTAAAGTTATACAACATTAAAAAATTAATTAGGAGTTACGATGGAAAAATTTAAGTTATCAGAAAATTTTATAAATAAATACAAAAGAAAGAAAGCACCATTCGGTTTTAACGGATTAGGTGA
>Ga0307488_10005691_pt1 | contig 10293 bp, 13 predicted proteins | sample SB02metaG_FD_202248 | JGI IMG/M metagenome (GOLD analysis project Ga0307488, IMG submission 202248) | Sea-ice brine microbial communities from Beaufort Sea near Barrow, Alaska, United States - SB 0.2 | ecosystem: Environmental > Aquatic > Marine > Coastal | place: USA: Alaska | collected...
CAATAAGTAATAAAAAAGAAAATAGCCGATACAACTTGTGTTCGGCTATTTTTAGAATAATAGCATATAATAGATTTAATGAAAATTTATACTCCAAATCTTCTTCTTGCATACCAACTATCTCTGGTAGATTGTTTAAGATTTAAGAAATTCCTTCTGTGGGTTAAATCTCCTTCTTTGATCCCGCTAAAATTTTCACTGCTGTTTTCTAAAGTTCTCATGATAAATTAATTTAAATGTTATACCTAATAGACGCCAAGTTTTATTGTTTGTTACAGTACTATGCATAAAAAAGTACTCTTTAACGTTTTTTTAACAATTACTACTGTGAATTCAACTTGTGGCAAGCATTTCCTCATTTGTCAAAAAGCCATATTTCTCCATTTGCTGAAAAACAACTTCACTTCGTAGCCAGCTTCTTTCTGGAAAAATACGCGGATTACATGAATGATTTGCTTTAAGCGACCCCCCAAATACAGCCGATTCTTCTACAGTGAGATCTTTGGTATGCTTATTAAAGAATTTCATTGCCGCACTTTCTATCCCATAATTATTATCACTAAAAGGAACGGTATTTAAACATAGTGTCAAGATTCCCTCTTTATTATATATTTCCTCTAATCGTTTAGCAATTATAGATTATTGAAATTTGTTTAGGGGAAACTGGCTGCCTATCAAAAATATAATATTTGCCAATTAAGTTTCCTTCAGAAGATAAAACCTGTGTAGTCTTATTTTTTTCAAGACCTCTTAGATCATGAGTGGATGGAATTTTACCAAAAACGCTAAAGAAAATACTGAAATAAAATATAAAAAAGAGAGTGATCAATGAGGCTAGAGCAACTAGGGACCACCTTAATTTAGGCGACTGTTTAATAGGGTTAAGCATAGTAAAAATTATGGGGTACAAATAAACGAATACTAATAAAACTAATAGATCACGTTTAGTTTAAGAGTTCTCAGGAAAGTGTATAGAATAAAAAAGGGAAGGGGTGTTATAGTTTTGATATTACTAAAACAGAATTTCTACAGTATTCAATAAGTAATAAAAAAGAAAATAGCCGATACAACTTGTGTTCGGCTATTTTTAGAATAATAGCATATAATAGATTTAATGAAAATTTATACTCCAAATCTTCTTCTTGCATACCAACTATCTCTGGCAGATTGTTTAAGATTTAAGAAACTCCTTTTGTGGGTTAAATCTCCTTCTTTGATTCCGCTAAAATTTTCACTGATGTTTTCTAAAGTTCTCATGATAAATTAATTTAAATGTTATACCTAATAGACGCCAAGTTTTATTGTTTGTTACAGTACTATGCATAAAAAAGTACTATTTAACACTATTTTAACAATTAGTGTCTGGAAATCAACTTTATATCGACAGTACCAAGGACTTAATTTTTGGATTATCTTAACTTCCAGCCATCTTTAAAATCTTATTTTAGGGCTATGAATAAAATAGCTGCCCTTATTATACTAGGAGTGTTTTTAGTAGTTGCCCTGATCTATTTTTCTTTTGATGGAGTTGCACCAAACAGGGATTTTCCCGGAGCCAAATCTGTACAAATTGATAAGACCTGGGAGTTACCTATATTGTTGGAGGAAATTTCAGGGATCTCCTGGATAGATGAAGATCACATGGCTTGTGTGGAAGATGAAGAAGCGATAATATTTATCTACAATACCAAGACCTCCCAAATAGAGAAACAAATTCCTTTTGGCGATGATGGAGATTACGAAGGGATTACGCTGGTAAATAATGATGCTTATGTACTAAGAAGCGATGGAACTCTTTTTGAAATATTGGATTACCGTCAGGATTCTTTAGTGGTAAATAAATTTTCTACAGGCTTACCTCCTAAATATAATTTTGAAGGTGTTTGCTACGATAAAAAAAATAACCGGTTGCTACTTGCTATTAAAGACAAATCCGGAGAATCTACAAAACCTATATATGCGTTTAACCTAAATTCTAAAAAAGTAGAGGAGAAGCCCGCTTTTGAAATTAAATTTGATGATCCTGTTTTCAAAATTCTCGATCAGGAAATAAATCATCAAATTATTAGACCATCTGAAGTTGCTGTTAATCCAAATAATGGAGATGTATATATATTGGATGCTACAAATCCTAAGCTATTGATCTTAAATTCTAAAGGCTCCATTAAAAAACTACATGTTTTAAAGGAAGAACAATTTGCACAGCCAGAAGGCATAACATTCGATCCTTCCGGAAATCTATATATTTCCAATGAAGGTTCCGGGGGATTAGGTAACATCCTTCAGGTTACATTAGAGACTAATAAGTAAGCTGTCTAAGAATATTTCCGACTTAACTTTTCTGGATTTCTTTTGCAACTGCTTCAACTTCATCTAAGACACGCAAAAGATTCTCACCCCAAAGTTTTGCTATCTCTTCTTCAGAATAGCCTCTTTTCACCAACTCCAGAGTGACATTAAATGTTTCTGAAGCATCACGCCATCCTTCAATACCACCACCGCCATCAAAATCGGAGCTGATGCCAACATGATCTATTCCTGTTTTTTCAACTAGATAATCTATGTGGTCTACATAATCTGAAACATTCACAGGCCCAGAATTTTTCTGAAGTTCTTTGATCTGGTTTGCAGAAGCGGTAACAATTTCCTGATAATTTTCATCATAAACTGCTCTTGCATTGTCCTCTAAATTTCTGATACTATCTCTGGATAACACCTCAAAACCTACTTTTTCACCTTCAGTTGTATAGACCTCATTTACAGCAGCATAATAAGCATTGTGTTTATTAGTGTTTACATAGGCACTAAAAGCAACGGTTTGAACCACTCCGCCATGCTCTTTAAACAATTGCAATAGATCGTCATCAAGATTCCTGCTGTGATCGCATAAGGCTCTGGCTGAAGAATGAGATGCAATTAATGGAGCTTTAGACAGTTCGAACATTTGTTTTATAGCCTCTTTGGAAGGATGTGATACATCTATCATAATCCCCAATCTATTCATTTCGGTCACTGCTAGCTTCCCTAGTTCGCTTAAACCATTATGTAGCCAGACATTATTCTCTTCACCGGTATTGGAATCGCTCAATTGGCTGTGGCCATTGTGTGCTAAAGACATATATCGGGCTCCAAGATCATAGAACTTTTCAATATTTGTAAGGTCTTCTCCAATTGGATAGGCATTTTCTACACCAATCATAGCTACAAGTTTTCCATCATTAACTAATTCCCGCACTTCAGCAGAAGACGTGGCCAATCCAATTTTATCTGGAGCAATTTCCTCTGTTAATCTATGGATCGCTTCAAATTTGGAAATCGCATTATTATAGGCTGCTGCATATCCAGCCTCATTCAATTCGCCTTGACCGGTATATACAATAAACCAAGCTGCATCTAAACAACCATCCATCATCTTAGGCAGGTTTACCTGTGTGTTAAGATCCTGAGTGTAATTGCGATTGGCAGTAAAATTATCAATATCTATGTCATCATGAGTGTCTATAGTGATCACTCTTTCGTGAATTGCCTTTGCTCTTTCCCATAATTCAGACTCGCCTTTAGTTTGGCTATAAATGGAAGAAACACTAATTATACTGGAAAAAAGGATAAGGGGAAATTTCATGGAAAGTGATTTATTTATTTTATATTTCTTCGGAATTTAATGATTATATTTTATTTCCCATCATGATTTTGAAGATTGAATATGTTTTTCAACTAAATTTGATATGTTTTTAAACTCATAAATGAAGAAATTAATTGTTGTAAATCATCCTGAAAACTGGAAGATAGAAGTAGATAATATTGCGGTGATTTCAGCCCAAGCTTATCTTACAATGCCGGAATATTCGAACCTTAAAAATGTAAGAGTATTTAACTTGTGCAAAGATTATTCTTATCAATCAAAGGGATATTATGTGTCTCTGTTAGCCGAAGCCAGGGATCACACAGCAATCCCTACGGTAAAGAACATAGTGGATCTCCGGGAACCTAAACTGGTTAAAATTGTGGCCGATGATTTTGATGATCTCATTCAGAAAAGTCTTAAAAATATAAAATCAAAAGAGTTCACCCTCAGTGTTTATTTCGGACAAAATGTAGCTCAGAAATATAAGGAGTTGAGTGCCATGTTCTATAGATCATTTCAAATCCCATTTTTAAGAGTGGATTTTAATTTTACTACTAAATGGAATATTAAGAGTATCCGAGCTATTTCTGAATCTGAGATCCCTGATGATCACAAAGAAAGCATGCAATTATTTGCTTCTCAATATTTTTCGAAAAAACGCTATGATACTGCAAAGCCAAGTTCTGTAGAATATGATCTGGCCATATTGGTCCAGAAGGGAGATCCTGCACCTCCAAGTAATGCAAAAGCTATTAAAAAATTTACAGAGCTGGCGGAAAAAATGAACTTTTATGTAGAGGTGATCACTCCAAAGGATCTTTCAAGGTTATCTTCTTTTGATGCTTTGTTTATAAGGCAAAGTACCGAGGTAAATAATGAAGCTTATGCCTTTGCCAGAAAGGCGCAACAAGAGAATATTGCAATTATAGATTATCCGGGAGCAATTTTAAAATGCTGTAATAAAGTATTTATGGCAGAGGCCTTACAAAACGCAAATATTCCAACTCCCAAAACGGTTATTGTACATAAACATAATAAAAATGATGTCTTAAAGATCACAGGGCTTCCTTGTGTCCTAAAATCTCCGGATTCTACTTTTTCTTTCGGAGTTAAAAAGGCAAAAACAGAGGAAGAATTTAATGAGTTGGTAAAAAGTATGCTCAAAAAATCGGACCTTATAATCGCACAAGAGTTCACCCCTTCAGAATATGATTGGAGAATAGGTATTTTAGATAATGAGCCTATTTTTGCATGTAGGTATTATATGGCTAAGGGACATTGGCAAATCTATAATTGGAATGCATCTAAGAAGGATGATCAAGATGGTAATGCCGATTGTTTACCAATTGAAAAAGTTCCCAAAACTGTATTGGATGTGGCATTAAGATCGGCTAAACTAATGGGCTTGGGATTATTTGGAATAGATGTAAAGATGGTAAATGGGAAGCCTTTGGTAATAGAGATCAATGACAACCCAAATATTGATGCAGGAGTAGAGGACGGGTTTTATGGAGATGAGGTCTACACAAAAATATTATTAGCATTAAAAAACAGATTAGATAAAAGGTAATTATGGGCTATCGTCTTTTTGAAGTTTTCGGGATAGAATTGGAATATATGCTTGTTCAATCCTCAAATTTAAAGATCAACCCGATCGTAGATAAACTAATGATCCTTAAAAATGGCTCTATTACTTCAGATGTTTCCAATGGAGAAATAGAATGGAGCAATGAGTTGGTGGCTCATGTAGTGGAATTAAAAACTAATGGCCCAACCGATCAATTAGAAGATCTTGATCTATTGTTCCAGGACAATATAAAAGAGATCAATAAGCTTTTGCTTTCAGAAAACTCTAAATTAATGCCTACTGCTTCCCATCCACTTATGGATCCGGATAAGGAGATGAAGTTGTGGGAACATAATTATAGTGAGATCTATTCCTTGTATAATAAGATCTTTGACTGCAGAGGGCATGGCTGGAGCAACCTGCAAAGCATGCATCTTAATTTACCCTTTTTTGGGGATGAAGAGTTTGAGAAGTTACATGCAGCAATTAGGATCTTACTTCCAATTATACCTGCATTAAGCGCAAGCTCTCCAATATTTGAAGGAAAACATACAGGTTTCTTGGATGCTAGAATGCAGGTGTACAAGACCAATCAGAAAGAAATTCCCGAAATGACAGGGAAGGTGATTCCAGAGCAGGTTTTTAATAAGCTGGATTATATCAAGGAAATCTTTGATCCTATTAATAAGGCGATCCAGTCCTACGATACTGACAATATTCTGGACAAACATTTCCTGAATTCCCGAGGCGCAATTGCCAGATTCGACAGAAATGCCATAGAAATTCGGGTTATAGATATCCAGGAATGCCCCAAGGCAGATATAGCTATTGCTGTATTAATAATTGAAACTCTTAAACTTTTAGTTTCTGAGGAATTGGTATCTCTGGAAGATCAGAAACAATGGCATGAAGACGATCTGTTTTCAATATTTAATGATGTGATAGAGAAAGCGGAAAACACCGAGCTTGCAGACTTAAAATATCTGAATTTATTCGATATGAATGAAGAATGTACTGCCGGGGAATTATGGGAACTCATCTTCCAAAGAGTGAAGGACAATATTTCCACTAAACATAAACAATCGATAGAGTTTATTTTAGCTAATGGAAGTTTATCTACCAGAATCCTTAAAGGAATTTCAGGGGATTATTCTGTTTCCAACATCAACAGGATATACTCTGAACTTAGTACTTGCCTTGATGAAAACAGTTTCTTTAAGCCATGAAATTAGTATTTAGTTGTGAGCATGGAGGAAATGAAATTCCTGAAGATTACAAACATCTATTTAAAAATGCTGGAGAGGCTCTTAACTCTCATAAAGGGATAGATTTTGGAGCTTTGGATCTTTTTAATTATTGCTCAGGACTTAGCGATTATTCTATTTCTAATAAAATAAGCAGGCTGTTAATTGAGATAAACAGATCTAAACATCATCCAAAATTATTTTCAGAAGTTACAGCCTCTTTAAATGAAACAGAGAAAACGAAACTGATTGATGAAATTTATAATCCCTATCGCGATAAAGTGGAAGCTGTAGTTTCAAAAATGATAAATGCAGGGGAGAAAGTAGTTCATATTTCATTTCATAGTTTCACACCCGTTTTAAATGACGAGATTCGAAATGCAGATTTAGGATTGCTTTATGATCCTTCAAGGAATTCGGAAAAAATGATCTGTAAAGAATTAAAGCAATTTTTGAGGACGGAAATCCCATCTTTCAACATAAGATTTAATTATCCCTATTTGGGAAAAGCAGATGGGTTTACCAGCTATTTACGAGAGAAATTCCCTGAGAATTATTCCGGAATTGAAATAGAGGTCAATCAAAAGTTTTCCAAAAAAAATGTTTTCGAAAGCGTCCTTAAAACTGCCATTTATAATTCTATTAAGGAACTTAAAAATATGCAATAGCGATTAGAGGGCAATTCTACTTCTCTTTTTGCGCATAAAAAAACCTCATAATTAGATTTGTATTATTAGTACAAAATCTAATTATGAGGTAAATAGTCTAAAAAACTATTATTACTTGATCTCTACTACTTCAAGATCAAATATAAGATCTTTTCCAGCTAGAGGGTGATTCCCATCTACTACAATAGTATCTTCTTTTACTTCAGCAACCAATAGGTTCATTTCTTGACCATCAGGTCCTTTAGAAACAAGTCCCATTCCAACTTCTGGAGTGATTTCCGGTGGCAATTGACTTTTTTCAACTTCCTGTACTAATTCTGCACGTGGTTCTCCATATGCTTCAGCTTGAGGAATATTTATAGTTTTTTTCTCGTTCAATTTCATATCGATAAGACCCTTTTCAAAACCAGGAATTAACTGACCTTGACCTAGAGTGAATTCGATTGGATCTTTTCCTTCAGAACTGTCAAAAACTTGTCCGTCGGCTAATTTTCCTGTGTAATGTACTTTTACCGTGGCATTCTCTTTAACTTGACTCATAAATGTATTTTTTTCAATTTTTAAAATATGTAAACTTTAATATTGCCGTCTACATGTTTAATTTTTACGTTGTATATATATCAAGGTGCCATAACCTTGCCAAAGTCCGGAAATGCCATAATTGTGCAATTACTGCAGATAATACATATATAAAAGAACTCTTAGGGAGCGCTAATGCCCATAAAGCTGGTATTTTGTTGTAAATTAGAATTTATAGATGCTATTATTTCAGGTTCTAACAATAATCGGTAATTATGTCAGTTATGAGATATACATTAAAAATCAGGGCTATGTCTAGAGTTTTTCTAGAATTAATATCTATTTCTTTATTGACTTTTCTTTTAACCACATATGTAAGTTGTAAAGTTCCAGTAAAAGAGAACGGAGAGAGCATGAACTGGAAATCCCTAGAGGTTACAGCAAGTGCTTATAATTCTTTAGCCTATCAAAATCAGGGAAATCCAAAAATCACCGCTTGGGGAGATACCTTAAAACCGGGTATGAATGTAATTGCAGTTTCTCGCGATCTTATAAAAAAAGGTTTGGTATATAATACCCCGGTTAAAATTGATGGATTATCAGGGGTGTTTTTTGTAAAAGACAAGATGCATCATCGCTGGAGAAATAAAATTGATATTTATATGGGAGTGGATGTTCAAAAAGCGAAGAATTGGGGAAGGAAGAAAATAAATATACAATACCTTGCTCAAAAGGATACTCTCCTTGTAGACCTCAAATAAACTTTACTGTAATAGATAAGGCTTCTAATGCAATCCATCATTTCTTGACTACATTCTAATTATTAATAAAGACTTTAGATTTTCATTAATTTTATCATTTAAATTAGACCTTTCTAAATAATTAACTTCTAGTTGAAAGCCCCCCTCTTTATGAAAGAAAATATCATTGACTTCTTAAGAGAACTAGAGTCTATTTTAAGAGATAAATTCCATCAGTATAATCATAAATTACCTTTTATAATCACCATTATTTTAGCCTTAATAATTGTGGTGGCGGGCATAAATGTGTTTGTGGAATTAACAAATACATTAAACAGTGATCTTGTGACTGGATATGATGCTGCAATCACGAAATTTGTTATCTCATTTAGAGCTCCACAATTAAATATCATTCTACAATTCATAACAAATCTTGGAGATTTATACGGGTATATAGCTATTACTACAATTTGTTCCCTGTTTTTTTATTTTAAATTTAAAAACTGGCGTTATGTAGTGCAATTGATATTCGTAATTGTCATTTCTGGACTTTCAAATTTAGCTTTAAAGGAAGTGATAAATCGGGCCAGACCAACTGCAGAACATTTAGTTTCTGTACAAACACTTAGCTATCCCAGTGGTCATGCTATGAGTGCAACCGCATTTTATGGTTTTTTAATATATCTATGTTATTTTTTAAAGATCAATAAATACTTAAAAATAAGTTTGATCTTTTTATGTTCCTTTCTTATTGTATCCATAGGAATCAGCAGAATATACTTAGGAGTGCATTTCCCTTCAGATATCGCTGGAGGTATGATAGCCGGAACTATATGGCTTATGTTTTGTATTTTAATATTAAATATTATAGATCTCTTCCGAAGAGAAGAAGAACATAAAGCTTAAAAAATTTGTGGCTGATTTAAAAAGAGGAGGAAAGACAATTGTTTTAGCTTAATCCCAGATACCCAAGAATTACCCATAGTATAATAAATACTATAACTATCCCTATGCAACCAAAGCCTCCACCAAACTTTTTCGCGCCCCATCCGGCTAATAGAGCTCTTAATATTGTTTTCATTATTTTGGGAATTTAACAGATTAAAAGTAGATAGAAGCCAAAAATAAATATCATTAATTAAGAGAATTTTAAATATTGGTGAATAAGTTCTTTATATTTTCAGGGAATTTATAATTGCAATAAAGAAAATTAATTAAATTTGAAAAAATCTTTTTATGCAAATTCGTGATAAAGAAGATAATCAATCTGAAGATTACATTTTACAGAATAATAAGAAAACAAAATTCGGTACTTTTTTTATTCTAATAATGCTAGTTGTTCTTGTAGCAGGTGTTGCAATGACTGGAGTTTATTTTGATTATTGGTAGAATTCCTTTTATGAAATTTTTATTTCATTAAGTAGTAAAAATGCCTGATTTATATATTCCTTCTCCAGGAATAATGCGAAATAATTAGAAGTAGAGATCATCTCGAAAACAGGAATACCTTCATAAGCTAAGAGCTTAAAAATATAGAAATAGAGTCCTACTGTTTTAGAACTGTTTTTTGGCAGTGCAATGGTAATACTGGATAATTCACTCTTTACAGAAACCAAGGTTTCATCCTTAAAAAAACCTTCAACTCTTTCTTTCAGATCATTAGATACCAGAATATTACTTTCCTGATAGTTACTGGAATAATTTAGGTAGACGCCAATTTGATCTTTAACAGAATTCATTAGCAAAGCTTGGTTGGCTAACAAGGTATTCGAATTCAAAAATGTGAATTCTGTGATCCCGGATCTCACTATAATATCTCCCATTTCTCTCAAATTAGCATTCTTTAAGAGATTTCTTTGTGGAGAATACCTTCTTAGTGCCATTATAATAGAGCCCTGTTTAACAGGTTTCCTAAGTTGCTTCTCAACTT
>Ga0307488_10005692_pt1 | contig 10292 bp, 16 predicted proteins | sample SB02metaG_FD_202248 | JGI IMG/M metagenome (GOLD analysis project Ga0307488, IMG submission 202248) | Sea-ice brine microbial communities from Beaufort Sea near Barrow, Alaska, United States - SB 0.2 | ecosystem: Environmental > Aquatic > Marine > Coastal | place: USA: Alaska | collected...
ACGAGCCCGTCCGCTTGCACGGGTACGCAGAGTGCCAAGATATCCTATATCGACGTCAAGGATGACCACATCGATACTGTCTTCTCCCATATCATTAGGCCATTTTCCATATCGATGTCGTCCAGGATGACCATATCGATATGGTAGATAATCACGTCGATATACCATATCCCATATGGATAGCACATATCTCATATCGATACCCCTATGGATACCTCGTTGATGTCAGATCTCCCACATCGATCTCCCATATCGATCTTCCATATTGATATCCCGATCATATTTCGTCACTCTTCGGGTACGCCCCCACCCCCAGGCAGTGCGGGCACCACGGAATCCTGCCCCGCACCTGGGCGGACAGCGCAGCGCCGGACCCGCACACCGGGATCAGCGGTGACGGTCAACCCGTTGGTTTCATCGACGTCGGCGGGGATAAGTATAAATAGGCGCACATCATAGCATACCGATTTGATGACGTGCGTGTCAGCATCAGCACGCGCATCGGATACTATGGCATCACATCATAAACCCTTGATTATTTGGTTGAGTTGTATCAACATGGTGGGCAGTTTACATGCGTCCTTAGACATCGGGCCACTGCTGATCCAAGCGTCGGCGGCAGCGGCAGCAGCGGCTGGTGGTCCAGGATATGATGGCACGATACTCGGCAGCCACAATGACAGCGGCGGCAGCCGCAACGACAGCGGCGTTGGCGGCGGCGGCCGGGTGGGGGGAGGCGGAGGCGAGGCAGGCGAGCTGGACGTCCGGGTGGGCGTCGGCGACATTCGCACCGCCGTCGTGCTCGGTGCCATTGCAGGGGGGGTTAATTATAACTAGGACTCGACTGAACCGACGGACCAAGTCCGTTCGTCTCATACCCTGAATGTGAGTCACATTCCAAACTCACTGAACATTTCGTTTTTATTGAAAAAACCTTTGATATGTAGGGGGGTGAAAAATAAAACATATCATCGAGTGCTTATCATCAATGTCCCTCCTATGCGGCGCTCCTGGACATGGACCGCACTGCGTGGAAGATGATCGTGGCCGGCGTCGATGACCTCACGGCGCTGGTGGCTGCCATGGTAGGGCGGTGCAGGTTGACCCTATGAAACCCAAGTTGAAACCGCCTGGAACTAAGCGCTTGACACTAGACGAATGTAAACTGCTTTCAATTTAACTTCGATTTTGCTTTCAATCTTAACTTGCGCCGCTACACCATGGGTGCAGCCGCCCCGTCCGCGGAGCGCGCCTGGTCGGGCCAACCCACTGGTTCCCTTTTCATCTCGACTTGTCTGTTTGCTCATAGTGTATGTACCAGTGTACCCGACCCGTACACACCTGCCGCGTTCTTTTCCCTACGTTCCTGGCCTGCCCACTCGTCCTCTTTTCAGCTAAACATGAATGTTGGATGCAGCGAGTGTGTAGCTGTGTGCGGGTACACAGGTACACTGGCACACGTAGAGCAAACAGTCAGAGGATGATTTTAAGGCCCTGTTGGGTGCCCGCGGCCACCATGCATCCCAAAAGATCTCGGCGACATGCCGCTTCAGAGCCTCGAGAAAATCCACACATACTTCCGCGACGTCAAAGTCGTTGACGGTCGGACACGGCAGCTGGAGTTCGCCACCGTTTCTCCCGGCGGGGTGGCGGTAGGGCCTGGCCGATGTGTATCTCCACGTCGTCCAACGCAATTTGAACCCTCGTTCACTGACGTGAATGCCACCCAACGACGAGGGGAGCAATCTTGACTAGTGCCTGGTCAGTTAGCTAAGTAAGTTGAGTAAATAGGTAAGTGATCTGACGAGTTAATGACTCGTCGAGTACTTACTAGCCGAGCAATGACTTACGGCTCACAGACCAGGCACTAGTCCCTAGATGGCGGACTGGGGCGGGCCCTCCCCCCGATACACAATGAGCGAGCAGTCTGACACGGCCGCGGGGGACGGAGTCATGGACCCCGAGGACGCCAAGCACTGGGTCGGATCCCAGGTAATTCCTGCCAGATATTGCTCGCCACGTCACTCGGGGGGCCAGGGAGAAAGCCTGATGACTCCTCATGCGCGCATAAACGTCGCTCTCTACCTCTCTGCTTGCCCCGTCATCCAAAGCAATTTTAGCCCACACTTGTTGAAATTAACGGTATCCCATGACGTGGCGATCAACATATGCCATGTCATCCAAAGCAATTTGCGCCCACGCTTGTTGAAATGAACGGTATCCCATGACGTGGCGATCAATATATGCCGGTCCTTAAGCCGAGGAGGCGATGGGGGTGTTGCAGCACGCACAGGACTCGTACTGGGCAGGGGCTTACACTCGTCCACTTCTCATCTCAAGCTGAGCCGTTCCTGACACAGATTACACCCTAAACACCCCCTAATACCCCCTGACACCTCCTATACACCCTCTAATACCCTCTCAGACCTCCTAGACACCCCTTAATACCCCCGGACTCCTCCTGAACACCCCCTAAACCACCCCTAAATGCACCCCCTGACCCACAGAAAGCGCTCATGTTGAGCCAAGGGGTATACGAGTGTAAGTCCCTGATAACGGGCGCTGCGGACCGACTGCCCTGCCAATGTCAGCCAGGACTATTTCCTTCCCGAGTGCTCAGCGGATGCCGCCAAGAACAACACGAGTACCATAGGTTAGGCATGTAGGCGTTGATGTTCACATCCAACACTTCCTTTACCCATGTATCGTGTATCCGTCGCTGCAACATGGCGTGCACCTGTACAATCGGTACCTGCTCTCGTGCTTGGCCGCCGCGTTTAAATCATAATAGATTAACATCACTAACAGCTATTAGCTCTACTCACAACGTTCCAGTTACACCATTATGGTGCGTCCTCCCCCTCACACCCGCTGCCGCCGCACAACATCTGCAGCAAAACCTGCACTGAGGGCCACGTAGTGTACCGGTGCACGTCAGATGGCCACGTCATGTGGAGTCATATAATCCAACAGACGAGGGTCTGCAAGGATCCTACCTGGTTCACTGCCGCGTACACTGGCTCGCATAAGTGCATCGGGTCCCGCGCCGAGGGCCGTCATTGACATTAAAATGAGGGGATCGGGCTTTAGGGTTTAGGCAATGGATTGTATATATTATGACAAAGTGCTGCAAATCACTTACCGACTCAGCGACTTTGACTGCTAAGCCGTCCTAATGGAAAGCTTTGGTAGTGACTCATGCACTCAGTTTTCTTTTCAAGCTCAACTAATAAATCTCCGCGTTATTCATATGGACGCGTCAGTGAGTTCGGGGATAAGCCGGCTCAAGATGACTGCCCAGACATCAAGTGCCGTGACTCCGCTCATGTGGGTCACTTTGTGTTGGGACTAGACACGGTTATTAGTAGGGGACTGCAGTCCGTTAAGCAGAAATTGGAACGACTCGTTGTGTAACCCCTGCCGCCGCGGCATCCTCTCGACCGACCGACATCGCGTAAACGTCCAACACGTCTCGTTTGATATCGATGGGCACTACCCCTCCGACGCTGCCGCCGCCGCCGCCGCCGCCACCGTCGCCGCCGCCGCCACCACTGCCGCCACCGCCGCCGCCGCCACTACTGCCGCTGCCGCCGCCGCCGATTTCCTTTCGTCGCGATAGCCTCGACAGCATGTCCAGAATCATCTCGTTATACATCACGACCTTGGCGTTCGTGGCGACGGATATGCGGGCCTGGAAGCAGGTGTCATTGGGGAGCTGGTAGGGGTTGGCCGGTCGGCAGGTCCGCTCCTTGCCCACACGGATGTTGGTCGCCGCGGCCAGCTCCCACACGACTCGCCCGAACCCCGCTGGTCGTGCGGCGCGGATGTAGGTCTCCACGCCGGCGCCGGGCGCCAACGCGCGGCGGAACACCTCGTCGGAGTTGTAACACACGTCGTGCAGGCCGCCTTGCATAACCAGCACTGGCGCCACACCCGAGTCATTCCTCATCCTGTCGCCTCCACCGGGGTCGCCCTTGTTTGCCCGGTCCAGCCACCAGGGTCTGGTAAATATCACACGCCGCATCATAGGATGCCATTTAGATCGAGAAATGAGGGTTCATATTGCATTGGGTGACGTGGTGAGCATTATCTGGCAGGCCCCACCAGCAACATTTTGCGGATGAGCGCTAAGCGCACCACCGCCCCGTCGCGGCCGCCGGTGAGGTGGTCCCGGTTCAGCGAGTTGAGCTGCCGGTCCTGCGCGCCGGCCTCCGACAGGTCCACACACATCACGTTGGCCGCCGCTCAGGGGCTTACAATCGTGCACCTGTCAGCTCAACGTAAGCACTTTTGGTACGACAAGGGGTGTTAGGGGGGTGTTCAGGGAGTGTTTAAGGCGGGTTGGAGGGGATGTTTAGGCGTTTAGGGGATATGTTGAGTCTCGGAAACGGCTCAGATTGAGCTGAGAAGTGGAAGAGTTGAGCCCTGCCGCCGCTCCGGTGAACACGCATTCCTTCGCAGGGTTCATCCCCTCGGGCCAGGGGCTTACACTCGTACCCTTTTCGGCTCATCGTAAGCGCTTTCTGTGGGAGAGGGGGTTGCATGTAGGGGTTGTTTATGGGGTGTCGAGGGGGTGTTAAGGAGGTGTTAAGGGGTATTAGGGGGTGTATAGGGTGTCATTTGTTTCAGAAACGGCTCAGGTTAAGCTGAAAAGTGGACCGGTGTAAGCCCCTGCCTCGGGCCAGGCTTCGATGCGGGCGGAGATGTCGCACGGCATGCCGGGGGCGTCCTCAAGTTTAGCCAGGGTGAAGCGGCGCAAGTTGAATTTGAAAGCAGAAGTTGAAAGCATTATTTACCACTTTAGTTTCAAGCGCTTAGTTCCAGGCAATTCCAACTTGGGTTTGATAGGGTCAACCTGCACCGCCCTACCAGGGTCAGTTTCATCTGTTGGCATTGCTGTATCATGACGCTGTCGCCGAGCATGACGAGTTGGTGCGGCGCAAGTTGAAATTGAAAGCAACATTCGAAAGCAGTTCATCATATCTCAGTTTCAATCGCTTATGTCCAGTTGCTTTCGACGCAGGTTTGATAGGGTCAACCTGCACCACCCTACCTAGTGGGCGTTTCCGGAGGCACGCCGTGGACGCTTCACGGCCCGCGTGTATGGCTTGGCAGATATCGCTCGCCCCGCATTGGTTGCCGAATAACTCGAAAAAGCTGGCAGATATTGTTTGCCATGTCATAGGATGACAATTGACTCAATACACGAGGGTTCACAATGCGTTGGATGACGTGGCGAGGAGTAGCTGGCAGGCCATACCTACGTGGCACTCGCGGCACGGCTCGGTGCGACGCCATTGGAGGGGCTGAAAGGACGATGCATCCCCTCCGCTGCCGCCCCCGCCGCCGCCGCCGCCGCCAGAGAGATGGTCGAGGTCATTGGGTGGACCTCGGCGGATGCCGCCGCCCCCGCCGCCCCCGCCGCCTCCTCCTCCATCCCCACTGTCCCCGCCGCCACTGTCGCCGCCACCGCCGCCGCCGCTGCCACCTCCTCCTCCATCCCCGTTGTCCCCGCTGCGGCTGTTGCCACCACTGCCGCCGCCGCCGCCACCTCCTGCGTTTCCGCTAGCGCCAAGCAACGGAAACGGACCGGGATTGCTCGCGAATAACCCGCCCCACTCCCTGGTGTTCTCCCCTCGCAGTCCCAATATTACTTCCCGGTGGCGCATGTCAACAAAGTGGTGGTGGCACGCGCTGCCCGCGTGGTCAATCCACCCCAGTTGTAGCGGCGCATGTTGCATTCAGAAGCAACATTTGAAAGCAGTTCATCGTGTTATAGTTTCAAGCGCTTAGTTCCAGGCGCTTTCAACGTGGGTTTGAAAGGGTCAACCTGCAACGCCCTACCCAGTGCGACTGACGAGGGCGACCACCAGGCGCCAGGCGTAGCGCCCCCGCATACCGGCAGCGCCTGGGTGTAGCAGCACAGGCCGAGTTTGAAGCAAAGTTTGAAGGCGGTTCATCATGTTATTTATAGTTTCATGCGCTTGATTCCAGGCGCATTCAACATGGGATTCAACGGTTCAACATGCACCCCCAACCTGGGGTATTTGAGGTTGGTTTTGTTTGCTGACTGCTTTGACAGTGACGGTGACTGTCGGCAGTGCGAAACCGACGTAGTCCGGCATCCAGGGGCTTACACTCACTCCCAATTCAGCTCAACTTGAGCTCTTCTGTCCACCGTATAACCCGACTTAGCTAATGAAAGTGTCCTGGAGTTGCTCGCGTTGAGCTCTAACGTGAAGGAGTGTAAGCCCTTGCCGGCATCCAGCGATCCTCCTGCATGGACGCCGGGTCCAGCCGCGTGCCCGCGCGGTAGGGCCAGGCGGACCATGATGGCATTACTTTCGGTATAATAAGCAAATCGAGAATACTGGCACAATGCATGGAAATTTAGGCATTTACTCGGAAGTTTGGGCGTTTTCTGTGTACATGCGGAACTTCTTTGGCATTTTTCAGCATTTGACCTGCGCGTCTTCGGGAAACTAGTCAGCATTTGGGCACGATTGGGCACAATTCCAGCATGATAGGTGAATTTTGGGAATTGAGCATATTAGCAGGGAATTTGGGCAAAACAAACAGCATGTTCCGCCTGGGCCTACCGCGCGGCTGGCGGTCATCACCCGCGCGTGCACCGTGTGAACGCCGGGCTCGATTGGGCGAATGGTGATCGCAAAGGTGCCACCTCCGAGGTGTAGCGGCGCAAGCTGAATATGAAAGCATAAGTCGAAAGCAATGAATCACACTTTAGTTTCAAGCGCTTAGTTCCAGGCGGTTTCAACTTGGGTTTCATAGGGTCAACCTGTAACACCCTACCGAGGGCGCGCACTTTGACGCGGGACGCCGTCGCCAGCAGCGTGCTCTTTCCTAGGTGTAGCGGCACAGGTTCGTTTTGAAAGCAAAAGTTGAAAGCACACCATGTCACAATTTAGTTTCAAGTGCTTAGTTCCAGGCCATTTCAAGATGGGTTTTATAGGGTAAACCTGCACCGCCCTACCTAGGACGTGCACGCGCAGCGAGGCCAGGGTGTAGCGGCGCAAGCTGAAATTGAGAACAGTTGAAAGCAGTGCATCGTAGTTTAGTTTCAAGGGCTGAAACCAATGGCGGTTTCAACACGGGTTTTGATACTGTCAACCCGCACCGCCATACCAGGGCGGCACGCGAAAGCGTAGACGGTACGCTAGCATTGCCGCCGCCACCGCCGCCGCCCAAGCCATGATCCTCCACGTTGTAGTGGCGCAAGTTGAAATTGTAATAAGCAAAGCAGTTCGTCATATTCTGGTTTCAAGCGCTGAAACCATAGGCGCTTTCAACATGGGTTTTGATACTGTCAACATGCACCGCCCCACCAAACCATTATCCTCCGCGTGTTCTTGTTCGTCCGGATGCGGGAGGTGGCAAAACTGACTGAGCGGCAGCGGCGGACGGCCGTGGTCCAGGGGCTTACACTCGTTCCCATTTCAGCTCATCATGAGATCTTCTATCCACCGTATTACCCAAGTCAACTCATGAATGTGTCCTGGAGTTGCTCAAGTTGAGCTCTATCATGAACGAATGTAAGCCCCTGCCGTGGTCCGGCGACACGTCACCCCGAGCGACGAAGTCATCGCACATCCACTGCAGCGACTTGCCCGCGAACCAGGGGCTGACACTCGTCCACTGTTCAGCTCAACCTTAGCCGTTTTGGTCACACCTCCAAGCGCCCCCCTGTTTAATAGACTGGGGAAAAGTCATGCACCCAACGTATCCCACAAAACGTGCTTACGTTCAGCTGAAATGGGAACTAGTGTAAGCCCCTGCCGCGAACGGTGCCACCGCGGCGGGGTCGTCCACCGGCCAGGGGCTTACACTCGTTCCCATTTCAGCCCAACTTAAGCACCTCTGTCCACCGTAGAACCCAAATTAACTCACACATGTGTCCTGGAGTTGCTCAAGTTGAGCTCTAACGTGAACCAGTGTGTGCCCCTGCCGCCGGCACCGTCACTGTCACCGTCACCAAGGGCCAGGCCAAATATAGCTCTCTACTCGTATGTCAAAATAATAACGTTGTTCACGACAATCATAAAAGAAACCAGGGTGCTGAGGCAAGCACTCTTTACGTTTACCCACCGTCACCGGCTCGAATAGGTCGTATGTGGCATCATCAGACTCGCCCTCGCCGTCGTCGTCGCTGTGAACACCCCCGTCCAGGGGATTACACTCGTCCACTTTTTGGCTCAACTCAAGCGGTTTCTGTGGGATAGGGGATGCGTGTAGGGGTTGTTTAGAGCGTGACAGGGGGTGTTAGTGGGGATTAGGGGGTGTTGTAGGGTGAGCTTTCGTTTCAGAAACGGCTCAAGTTGAGCTGAGAAGTGGACGAGTGTATGTCCCTGCCCCCGTCACCGTCGGGAGTTTCGGATGATGCTTCTGGGTCCTTCGCGTCCCGAGTGCGGCTCCATATGGCGCCAGCACCAACCCCACCGCTGCCGCCGCTTGCCATGCCGCCAATATTCTTGCCGCCGCTACCCTCGCCGCCCTCGTCACCGTCTCCCGGCTCGCGCCAGTACCGCCCCCGCGCCAGGGGCTTACACTCGTCCACTTCCCAGCTCATCCTGAGCCATTTTTGTCAACGGAACTTCATGAAAGCACCCAGAGTATCCCTCAAAAGTGCTCATGTGGAGCTGAGAAGTGGACGAGTGTAAGCCCCTGCCCCACGCGCCGTAGCTAGCGGTGCCCAGGCCGTGCCACGCGTCTGGATGATGCGGAACCATCCACTCAGGCCGCTTACCACACCCAGCTTCCCGCATCCGCTGCGCCGCCGCCTTCCATAGAGTGTTGCTGTACAGGCCCACGTGCGTGCCGCTTACGCGTGCGCGGGCATACGCGTTGAACGCCTCGACCTGCGATGCGCACCAGCTGTGCCATCGTACCGCGCACTGCACGTCGGCTTCGGAGGGAGAGGCGATTGGGGATGGTGGTGGGCCCGGCGTGCACTTCGGTGGGTCCGGGGCCAAATGGGACTTGGATGTTGATTGGGAGCTCGAGGCGGTGGCGGCGAACAGCGCGAGCAGGACACATGTGCGCGCGAGGGGAGCGGACGGCATGGCATGAAGTGTGAGTGGGTGTTATTTTTGTTGAGGCGTGTCGGGGGCGGAAGGTGCGAGGCGCTGTGACGGCGAGTGAGCCTCGCCGCGCTGTGTGCACCGGGTCGCGCCGAGATGACGGCCGCGGGGCGGCGTTGGGGTGTGACGCGAACCTCTCGAGCTCTGTCGACTGTCGTCTGCGCGGCCAGGTGGGTGGGGCGGCCAACGAACTTCTATAAACACGGCACCCGCTCGTGCTGGTATCGAGACCCAACCCTATTTTTTTGGCCTTGACGGGACGTCCCCACGCTGGAGCCGCACCACAGAGCGGCGCCCGGGTCTCGCTTGTGCACCCCTCCGAGCCGCACGCGCGAGGCCCTCGGCATGACGGCCCTCGCCGGCGGAGCGACCTCCGTTATGCGGCCCGCGTCCGACGCGGAGGCTGCGGTGCTGCACGAGCTGGAAGCAATCGACGCGACGCGCGGCATCCTCCGTGGGGAGCTCTCGACCAAAGTCAGCGCCGCCGCCGCCGCGGCCGACGCCGACGCCCGGCGCATGCGCTTGGGTGTTCAGGATGGGGAGGATGAAGTGGATGCGGCGGGCTCGGGTGAGCTCTCGGGTGCTGAGGTGGATGCGCTCGTGACGCGGCTCGGAGCGTTGAAGGGAGCGAGGGACTTACTCGTGGCGCAGATGCGCGTCGAGGGTGCCTTGCAAGAGGCGCAGGGGATCGTTGTAAACGTGGCCGGTGCAAGCGCGGGTGGCGGCGGCGGCGGCGGCGGCGGCGGCGGCGGCGGAGGAGGAGGTACAAGGGTGGGATTGGACAAGCTGGAGGCGGGCGCCGCCGCTTTGAGCACCGCCGCGCGGGCAGGGGCTTACACTCGTTCACTTTTCAGCTCAACTTGAGCCGAGTCTGACACATAAAAACACCCTACACAACCCTTACACCCCCTGTAACCCCCTTCACACGGGCTACACAGCCCTTACGCGCACCCCCTATCCCATAAACATCGCTCAAGTTGAGCTGCGAAGTGAACGAGCGTAAGCCCCTGCGCGCGGGGACTTGTTGCCGCCGCGGCGTCCAACCCGTCAGCAGTGACGACATCTTCCGGGCGGGGCGCAGGCAGGGGCTTACACTCGTCCACTATTCAGCTCAACTTGAGCCGTTTCTGACACAACAGCACACCCTAGACACCCCTAAAATCCCCCACCACCCTCAAAAACACCCCCGAAACA
>Ga0307488_10005693_pt1 | contig 10291 bp, 11 predicted proteins | sample SB02metaG_FD_202248 | JGI IMG/M metagenome (GOLD analysis project Ga0307488, IMG submission 202248) | Sea-ice brine microbial communities from Beaufort Sea near Barrow, Alaska, United States - SB 0.2 | ecosystem: Environmental > Aquatic > Marine > Coastal | place: USA: Alaska | collected...
ATTGTGGCCAGAGCTTTGTATCTCTAGTCGCTTGTCCTGTTGATTTAGTCGGCTGTCAGCTTCAGCCGATCCATCCCCGCAAAGCTGCCATAGCTGCTGGTGATCACCTGCTCACCCGCATCAAGACCGTCGATAACTTCAATAAAGCGGGCATTTCTTCGACCTAATTTCACATTGCGTCGCGCTGCCTGGGTGCCGTCCGCAGTGACAACAAACAACCAGTTGCCGCCGGTGTCCTGGTAGAAGGCGCCGTTTGGAATAAGTCGTGCCGGGGCCGGATCACCCAGCGTCAGCTTGCCCTGGATCGTTTGGCCGCGACGAATCTGGGTGGGCTCTGTGCCAACAAACAGCAGGTCTATTTCGAACTGACCGTTTTTAACCTGGGGGTAAACCTTGGCGACGGTTAGTTCAAAGTCATCACCCCCAAGAGCAAAATAGGCGGACTGATCAATATCGATACGGCTCAGGTAATATTCATCGAGGCTGGCTCGCAGCTTAAAGTTGGCCGGATCATCCAATTGGCCAATACGACCACCGCGGGCGATACTCTGGCCGACTTCAACGATCAGACCTGACACCTTGCCGTCTGCCGGCGCGCGGACATTCAGTGCTTCCAGATTATTCCGGGAAATGTCGAGGCTGCGTTCCAGTTGCACCGTGGTCTTGCGCAGAAAATCCAGCTGCGAATCCTGCAGGCGGGCATCGGTGGCCTGGCTTTCCAGAGTCACTGCGCGGCTGGCCTGGTAGTAGGCCAGCTCATCGCTGGCATCCTCCAGTTGGCTTTTGCTGGCAACACCGGACTTATCAAGGTCAGTCAGGCGCTTGACCTGACGCGTCAAGCGTTGAATCTGGTAATCCAGATCCACCAAAGAGCGTCGATGTTGCAGGCGGTTCTGTTCGAGTTGCAACTCCAGGCTGCGCATATTGTTGAGCTGCTCGGTAACAATGGCCTCGTTGCGGACCACGTCCAGTTGCAGGCTGCTGTTCGACAACACCACAATCAAATCGCCCTTGCTTACCAGGGCGCCATCATCCACCAGGCGCTGCTCTACCTGGCCACCTTCAACAGCATCGAGGTAAATGGTCTGCTTCGGCGTGACCCGGCCGCGAATCGGAATAAAGTCTTCGAACACTGCCTCGGTAACCGAGGCCACTGCGACCTGATCACTGTTGACGGTGAAGGTGCTGCTGGTACTTTCCAGGACTGCGTAGACCACCAGAGCCAGTACCAGAACCACGCCGACTGTAGCCGGCAGCCATCGTCGCAGGCGCTGCCAGGCAGACTTGCTGACCTTGCGATCCATGCCTGCACCAGAATTCGGCTGGTTCATCATGACCGGCCTCGGACCGGAGTTGATCTCTTTCTTGCCTGGGATGGTTGCCATGTTTGTTGTCCTGAACAGTCTTCATGAGAAGTTGTTTTGTCTGCCTGGTCAGCTCATCTAAGCTGTTGACCGGGGTTTTCTCGTCATGTTGATCTGTCTACTGCAATCGTCGGGCCATAATTCCATCTAGTTGTTTTTATTGGGAAATGTGACATTTGTAGGCTGGGCCGTGCCAATCAGTGTTCGCTATCGAACAACAAAGTGTTCGTTAATGAACACTGCTCAGGTGATAATGCGCGGTATCCTACAGTGCAAGGGCAAGTCCATGAGCGGTGGTTCGGTTCTGATTATCGACGACGATGACGACATCCTGATCGCGGGCAAGCTGTTACTGAAGCGACACTACGGGCATGTGGAGATCACTAACCGGCCGGAGACTATCCCCGAACTGATGGCGGCCCGCACCTTTGATGTGATCTTGCTCGACATGAATTTTAGTCCCGGCGAATCCAGTGGTGCCCAGGGTTTTGAGTGGCTCGCGCGTATTCTTGTGCTGGACCCGGATGCGGTGGTGGTTTTGATTACTGCCCATGGCGGGGTCAATGTGGCAGTCAAAGCCATGAAACTTGGTGCCACTGATTTTGTGATGAAGCCGTGGGAGAATGAACGCTTGCTGGCAACCCTGTCGACTGCTGCCAAGCTCAAGCAAACCCGTAGTGTCGCCCGCTCCCTGGAGCACTCAAATGCGGCGCTAACAGCCACGGTGACCGGCAACACGCAAACTATGCTGGGCGGCTCAAAGGCCCTGCAGGAAGTTAACTCCTTAATCGCTCGCGCCGCACCTACAGCCGCCAATGTGCTGATTCTTGGTGAAAACGGTACTGGCAAAGAACTCGTCGCCCGGGCCATTCACCAGCAGTCGGAGCGCCATAACAAGGTTTTTATCGCCGTCGACCTGGGGTCGCTGAGCGAGTCGCTGTTTGAGTCCGAGTTGTTCGGGCATAAGAAGGGTGCTTTCACCGATGCCCGTGAAGATCGTATTGGGCGTATGGAGGCCGCCAATGGCGGTACCGTATTTCTTGATGAGATTGGTAACCTGCCGCTGCACCTGCAGGCCAAGTTGCTCACAGTTCTGGAATCGCGGCAGATTACGCCGGTTGGCTCGAACAAGCCTGTGGATATCGATATCCGGGTGATCGCCGCCACTAACCGCCCCAGGCCTGAGTTACGCGACGAGACGCAGTTTCGCCAGGATCTGCTGTTTCGCCTGAATACAGTAGAAATTCAATTGCCGCCCCTGCGCGAGCGCCAGGATGATATCGTGGTTATCGCCCGCCACTATGCGCAGACCTATAGTAAAAAGTACGGGCGCCCGGTTAAGGACTTTGCGCCCGCTACCCTGGCTGCCCTCAACCGCTATGCCTGGCCTGGTAATATCAGGGCGCTCAAACATGCGTTGGAGCGAGCGGTGATACTTTCCACAACCGATCAGTTTGAGGTGGCAGACTTCCAGCTGGAGCCCATCACCGGGAATTCTATCGCACAGAGCGATTCGTTGCCCTTAGCAGGAACGGCGCTGGCGCCTGAACTGAACCTCGAACGGCTCGAAAAGCAGGCTATCAGTCAGGCGCTGCGCTTGCACGGCTATAACATCAGTCATGCCGCCCGTGACTTGGGCCTGACCCGTGCAGCCCTTTACCGGCGCATGGAGAAGCACGGCCTCTAGGGATGTCGGTACTTCCACCCGGCAGCTTGAGCACGACATAATTACTAGAAAAATTGATAAGACAGGTTATATATAATGGGTTATAAGCGCTTCAGTCTGCTCCTGACATTCCGTCTCGCCCTGGTGCTGGTGAGCCTGATGCTGCTGACCTATGTTTTCACCGAGCCAGGCTACTACGCCGGTACGTTGTTGATGATTCTGATCATTGCCTTTCAGGGCTGGGAGATTTCACAGTTTGTGGCCCGTACCAATCAGGAACTCAGCCGCTTTCTTGATGCGGTGCGTTACGCAGACTTTAACCATAAATTTGACCTTGACTCTTTAGGGGCCAAGTTCCCGGCCCTGGGCGAAACTCTAAATGCCATCATGGCTCGTTATCGCGATGATCGCAGCCAACAGGAGACCGAGCTTAATCACCTCCGGGCACTGATCGAGCAGGTCCCTATACCGCTGGTTTCCCTCTATAGCGACGAGCAGATAACCTTGTGGAACAACGCTGCCAGGCGCCTGTTCGGGCCAGTAGAGCTGGTTCAGACGGGCCACCTGCACCAGTTCGGTGAGGCGTTTTATCGCGCGGTTATGGACATCCGGGTTGGCGAGAGGCGCCTGGTAAAATTGATCAGCGACGACCAGGAGCTGACGCTCGCTATTGCCGCCAGCGAAATGACCATTACCGGCCGCACCGAGAAAATTCTGAGCCTGCAAAATATCCAGCAGGAACTCGACGACACCCAGCTGGATGCCTGGCAGGAGCTGGTCAGGGTCTTGACCCATGAGATCCTCAACTCCATTACGCCAGTAGCATCGCTGTCGAAAACATCAGTACAATTGTTGGAGGATCTGACGGACAGGTTGTCATCCGAGCTGGAACTGAGTGATGAACTGAGTGATGAACTGAGTGATATTAAAGAGGCCGTTGAGACAGTTGCGCGCCGCTCCGACGGACTCATGAACTTTGTCGCCAGCTATCGCAAACTGACGCGTCTGCCATCACCCCAGCGCGAGGCCCTCAGCGTTAAGGATCTGTTTGATGGTGTTATGCGGATCATGACTGCCCGCGATGATGCCGACAAGATTACCCTGACTACCCATATCCTGCCGGAGACCCTGACGCTGGAAGCAGACCGGGCCATGATCGAGCAGGTACTGATTAACCTCCTGCAAAATGCCGCTCAGGCGAGCACGGGCAGGAGTAATGTTGATGTCAGTCTGCGCGCCCGCCTGAACCGCCGTGGGCAGGTTACAATTGAGGTCACAGATAACGGACCGGGTATTCCCAAGGATTTGGTGAAGAAGGTTTTTGTACCCTTTTTTACTACCCGGCGGGATGGCAGCGGGGTTGGATTGGCCTTGTCACGGCAGATAATGATTGCCCACGGTGGCAGTATCAGTGCCAACCGGGGACCTGCCGGTGGCGCCATGATCAGTCTGAATTTTTAGCTGACGTGCAAGGTGAGTACTTGCCAGTACTCACCTTGGGCTGATTTATCGCCAGGCTCTCATCGCCAGTTGTGGCTCTGCAGCTATGACTCTATTTCTGACAGCAGGTCCGGGTTGGTCACAAGGTTGCGAACACCGTGAGCGTGGTCTTCATTAAAGACATTATCCTTGCACCACTCGCCGACAGTAGCTATGTCTACCTTGGCAACCCTGGGTCGAACGCTCCAGGTAACCTGCAATGGTGAGGCCTTTTCGTTATAGGCAGGCCCTGTGGTTGAGCCGGCATAGACGATGGGGCTGCCAGTGTCAGTGGGAATGTTGACTGCTTGTGGCAGGCCATTGCTCATATCGTGTTTCGCAAGTTCAGCAAAGTTACCGGCCTTTTTGTCGTTGACCAGTACAAACACCTGAGCCTCAACACGCAGGTGCGGGTTCATTGTTGAATCACTCAGGCAGGCGCCGAGAGTAGCGCCGGGCTGAGTCTGGGCGCTGGAATAAACGTAGTGCAACTCAATGGTGTCACCGGGGACTAATCCACCTTGTTTGTCAGGGCAGGTGGCGTTGTTGGTCGGACGCAGCTCGCTGGAGGTCAATTGGCCGGAGTAGACAAAACCGGTTTGGTAACCCTTGCCATCTCCGTTGCCAGCGTAGGTCGCAAATTCACCACCCTTGTGTTCGGCATTCTTATGGAAGTGTATGTTGCACAGGCTCATTTCCGAGGCAGCAGGTGCCATGCCAAAGGTCCGCTGGTTAGTGCCGGCGATGGATGCGAGGTCTCGGGGTGATTGCGGGCCGAAGCCCTTGCCTACCGTGTTGCTAGCCAACATCTGGCGTTGTTCTGCGATGACCTGATCAGAAATATGATCTGATGCATGGTCTGACTTACTGTGGTCTTTGGCAATGGCGCTAGCGGGCAGCAGACACACAGCCATCAGGGTAGCAAAGCTCGTTTTTTTCATTTATGGCACCTACATTAGATGTGAAAAGTTATTGGTAGCCGCGCCTGACAAAGCAGGAGGGAGGGTTCTAATCTGTAATTGGCGGCCATGATAGTCGAAGAAAATACTCCAACAATTCAGATTAATTGTCCCTAAAGTTCGAATAACCCGAACTATAGCGGTGATCACCGGATCTGCTGAGTGGGCCTGGATAGTTCTGCCCAGTACTGGTTAATACATCGTTTTATCCGAACTTAAGCCGTCATAAATATGTATTTTCAAATTGATCAAGCAGGTCTATGATGCGCTCGTCTTTTTCAGGCGTGCATAGATTATGTCTATCTTTCTAACCAGCGGCTCTTTAAGACAGGGCTTTACGGGGCTCGATCTACCGCAGGATATTCTGGATCTGACGGCTTCGGCGGGCTATAAACAGAAATTTGTCAGCCAGTGGTGGTCTCGGTAATGGAGGGTTTCCTGAGTAATCTCGCCTCTCCACCGCTACTGTTTTTCTTTCTTGGTGGTGCAGCAGTACTGGCGCGGTCTGACCTTGAGGTGCCGGCGCCAATAGCAAAATTCCTTTCTTTGTACCTGTTGTTTGCAATCGGCTTTAAAGGTGGCGTTGCACTGTCTGTATCAAGCATTGATACGGCCGTTGTCATGACTCTGCTGGTGGCCATGATCCTGTCGGCCGCAATACCCATCTATACTTTTTTTGCGCTGCGAGCCACTTTGCCGGCTGCCGATGCGGCGGCTATTGCCGCAACTTATGGTTCTGTCAGCGCCGTAACCTTTGTAACCGCCACTGGCTATCTGGACTTTCATGAAACGCCCTGGAGTGGTCATCTTGTGGCCGCTTTGGCACTGATGGAGTCGCCAGCCATTATCGTCGGTATTCTCTTGTTTCACCGTTTTGGCCGGCGGGAAGGCGCGCCGCAAGAGGTGGCCTGGCGCAAGTTGTTAGGTGAGTCCTTGTTTAATGGCAGTGTCTTTTTGCTTCTTGGCAGCATGTTGATTGGCTGGATAACGGGCGAAGCAGGCATGAAACAGGTGCAACCGCTGGTCAAGGATCTGTTTCTTGGGCTGCTTTGCTTGTTCCTGCTTGATATGGGTATTGTTGCCATGCGGCGTCTGCGAGATTTCCGCCAGACATCGATTGGCCGACCCAAGGCGGCATCTGTAAAGGTGATGTTGGCGGCGGGCCTGCTGATGCCTTTGTTTAATGCCATGCTGGGGCTAGGTGCTGCGAGTCTACTCGGGCTGGGTGAAGGCGACGCACTGTTGTTTGTTGTCCTGGCAGCTAGTGCCTCGTACATCGCCGTGCCGGCTGCCATGCGACTGGTGCTGCCGGAGGCTAACCCTGGTCTGTATTTAACCATGGCCCTGGCCATCACCTTTCCCCTTAATATTCTGGTTGGTATCCCCGTATACCATGCACTCATCAGGTGGCTGCTATGAAACCCTGCAAACGTATTGAGATCGTGATCGAGACGGCAATGGTTGAAACCTTGACCGGCTTGCTGCAAAAGTTAGGCGCACCGGGTTACACCCTGCTGCAGGATGCCAAGGGCGCGGGAGATCGTGGCGTAAGGCGTGCCGACCAGTTGTCCGGTGACTCCAGCAACAGTGTGCTGCTGATAGCCTGTGACGACGCAAAGATAGTGCAGGATATTGTCGAAGGTGTGCGCCCGTTGCTGGTTCGCAGTGGTGGCATTTGCCTTGTGTCTGACGCGCAATGGTTGCGGCACTGAGGTAAGTTGGTGAAGTAACTGCCACATTCGACTGGTTTGTCGGTGTGGCAGCGCGCTCTGCCCGATACCTTTTACTGACTAAAGACTGGCGACCAGTTCTTCTTCAGCATTCTGGCGCATCTCGCGCAACCGTCCCCGCTGCCTGTTTTGCTTCTTGCGCAGAGTGCGAGTGGCCGATTGTTTAGCCGTGCGTGCTGCGGCATATATGGTGGTATACAGGTCGCTGCCTGTTTGCTCAACGGTAACCGATGTGCGCGAGGTCAGTATGAGGTTGATCAGGACTTTCTTGTCCTCGCCGCCTTTGGGGCCATTGATATCGCGAAGGTAAACCTCCGCCACCATAATGTGTTCCTCGACGCTGGCAAGATGGCGCCTGAGTTGGCGGTTGACATGGGCCTGGATGGCATCGGTCAGATCAAACCCCTGGGTTCTTACCTGAATATTCATGGTGTACTCCTTTTCGATGGTTGTGTCTGTTTCGTCAGATCCATCCTAAATTATGAGTCTCCCGGGTAAAGTCGAACTAATCGAGTCTTAGATCAGGTTTTAACGAGTTTAGACACTTCGTAAATACAGCATCAATGTTGCTGCTAAAGCGCATTTTTGGAACCTCTGGTGTTTGTTAGTATCGCGTTTTTAGAATTTGAATCGGCCTCTATTCCAAGAAAGGTTTAAAGGCTTGGATAGGCAAGTTGAGAGATTGAAAATGGCAAGGCTGACGATTACAAACCTGGCAGCGGCAGACTGGCAAGTAGTTATTGAAGACAGGGTGAACCTGATGCTCGGTTCTACCATGCTGAATATACGACGCATAGATATTGAGTTTGCCTGCCATGGCTTAGTCGACGACAAGTTCCGAACCCACAGTTGCACTGTTGTTGTTACGGAGCCAAGTGGGGCCCAGCTTTACCTGCGGAACGAACAAGCAGACGCCAATGAAGCCATTGACGGCGCTGTAGCCCGGGTTCGCCGAGCTGTTGCCAGGCGCATGCGGGCGCGGTTGCCGCGCCAACGGCATACCTCAGCGTGGTAACAATTCGTTGCGGGCATTCTCTATAATGCTGAGGACAGCGGGATGTTTGAGTTTTCGCTCAGGGGTAATGGCGAAGTAGTGTTCTGTTACTGGCAGCGCCGGACCTATCTGCCGGGCCTGATACATTTGTTCTATCTCGTGACTGATAACAGCGGGTGAGGGAAAAATACCCTCGCCAGCTTCGCCGAAAGCTTTCATTAACGCGCTGTCTTCAAACTCTGCCACAAGGGTCGGTGCGAGATCCTGCTGGTCGAACCATTCATCCAGTGCGCGACGAATAGGATTGTCGTTCGTGGGTAGCAAAATAGGCGCCTTATCCAGGGATTTTGGAAAGTTCTTCTCGTACTGCCGGGTTGTGCCCTTTTTCGCAAACAGGGCAATATCGCTGGAGCCCAACGAATGACTAAAGGCTTTTACCGACAAACCGGCAGGGATGGGTCTGTCCGACAAGAGCAGATCCAGTTGGTGCACGGCAAGTTCACCCAGCAGATCTTCGAGGCCACCCTCAGTGCAAACAAGCCTGATGGGTATGTCTGCATGTAGCACGGGGCGCAGGATTCGCGACGCAATAAGCTTGGGAATAGAGTTAACGATGCCTACTGCCAATACTGCTGGTACGATCACCCTGCCCGTTTTTACCCGCGAGGCAAGTTCTGCGCCTAATGAAAATATTTCGTCGGCATACTGGTACACCAGGTGACCGGTCTCGGTCATTGCCAGGCCGCGACCGACCCGGTTGAACAAGGGTTCGCCCACAGCTTCTTCCAGTAGCTTGAGTTGGCCACTGATGGTCTGGGGTGTCAGGTGCAGGCTTTGGGTTGCCTTGGTGATGCTGCCCTCGCGGGCCACGGTCCAAAAATACAGCAGATGGTTGTAATTCAGGTGCCTCACTGTCTCAGCGTCGCCTGTTGCGTTTTACTGGGCTGGCCCGGAGTTCCAGCAATAGCGGCTGTCGAGCGTGTTGTGGCTGCTCGGCCTTGATGCGGCGTAATACCATGACGCCCGCAGCCAGAACCATGAGTGTTACCAGCAGGGTGCTTGCCAGGAAAATGGTTAACATGAACGGGGACATACTCATTTACCTTATTTTGTCTTGCGGTTATGTGAGCAGGCAGTCTGGCTCCGGCCAATAGATAATAAAAGACGATTAATGCGCACCAATAGTTCGTAATTTACGATTACAGACACTTCGGGAAAAACGCCGTTGCTGACAATTAAGTTCGAATAGACCGTTACAGAGATGTCGATAGTATGCACATCAGACAAACTCAAAGGAGGTCTACGTATGTACCAACAAACAAACAATCAATTATCACCAGGCCAGAGCGCAGTCGATACCGGTGTCGCGTCTGCGGCCGGCGCCAAGGTTCTGCGTGATACATATCGCCTGCTGTCTGCAACCCTGCTGTTTTCGGCTGTCATGGCTGTCGGCAGTGCAGCGCTGGGTTTGCCTGCACCGGGTTTGTTGCTGACTCTCGCCGGTTACTTTGGCTTGCTGTTCGCGACTCATCGCTTACGTAACAGCGGCTGGGGCTTGTTGTCAGTGTTTGGCCTGACAGGTTTCATGGGCTATACCATAGGCCCGATGTTGAGCCATTTTATGGCGCTCTCAAATGGCCCGCAGATTGTCGCCACTACGATGGGTGTAACCGGCATGGCCTTCTTTGGGTTGTCCTGGTATGCCCGCAGTGCCGGCGCGGTGGATACCCGCAACTGGGCGACATTTCTGATTGTTGGTGTGCTGACAGCTTTTGGTCTGGGTTTAGCCGCAATATTCTTCCAGATGCCGGCCTTGTCTCTGGCAGTATCGGGAATTTTTGTCTTGCTGATGTGTGGCCTGATCATGTTCGAGACCCAGAACATATTGCGCGGTGGTGAAACCAACTACATCATGGCGACAGTGAGTCTGTTTGTGTCGGTCTTCAACCTGTTCACCAGTCTGTTACATATTCTGGGTTTTATGGGTAGTGATGATGCTTAGGTGGGTGGCGGCGGTGAGATTCTCACCGCCGCTTGCCGACCTCCAGCTCATGCGCCATGGTCGCCACCTCCACGTTGTTCGTCGGTCGCAACAGATG
>Ga0307488_10005696_pt1 | contig 10286 bp, 13 predicted proteins | sample SB02metaG_FD_202248 | JGI IMG/M metagenome (GOLD analysis project Ga0307488, IMG submission 202248) | Sea-ice brine microbial communities from Beaufort Sea near Barrow, Alaska, United States - SB 0.2 | ecosystem: Environmental > Aquatic > Marine > Coastal | place: USA: Alaska | collected...
AATATCATTATTACTTGCATGGGGTCTACCTTGCCAGATACAATATCCGCAATAGCCTCAGAAAATATAGTTCCTATTTTAATAGCAACCTCCTGTGTGTTAGCTGTTGGTTATTTTAAACTTAAACTCGCCGGGGAATGGGCTATAAAGATAACGATTAGCACCACCACAATATCTGGATGATGTAGCGTTTCGATGATCACTACTGTTTATAGTCCAAGCCGCAAACGTAGCATCGTCTCTGAGCTTGTTTGTCTGTGCCTGTCCTTCAATGAACGCTTTAAGTTGAGCTGCTGTCATGTGTGGGTTAGCTTGCAGTATCAATGCACCAACACCACAAACCTGTGGGCTAGCCATACTAGTTCCGCTAATGTTACAAATTTTAAAATTGCTATCGCTTGGATAGGTATCTGCCGTCATCTCAGTAGTTGTACTGCAAGTGCTCATGATATTTGTGCCCGGTGCCCAAACACTGATGCCCGGCCCAAAGCAACTGCTAGATGCTCGTTGTTCTTTATTATCGTTACTGTTTGTTGAACTGTCTGCATTACCAACCATAAATGCGTTAGCACTAAACGGACTGCCGCCACGATGGTAGTAAGCATATGAGCTGCCTGAACTTCCTCGAACCCGGTTATCATAGTCAGCACCGCCTTCATCGTCAATTAACATATTGCTATTTCCACTGGCAATACATACATGTACGCCGGCTGTTAACAATTCTTCTACTTCAGTATCTAGTGATGAAGATCTGTAACCCAGTCTACGTAGGTTACCGTCACTGTAATAGTTCCATAATGGAAGACCAACTCGATATTGCATATCAGTGCCTGTAGCAAAATTAGCAGGAACAGCGGCATTGTTGTTGTCATATGTCCACTGTACGCCTCTGTAATATCCATCATATGGCTCATTACTGGTTGTTGTACTGCTTCCCCAACTCATATTAACAATCGTTGGGCGTTTAACTCCAGTATGTGGATCTACTGGCTTGTTGTTGTGCCATTCTTTAATAATATCAAATGCGGCACTAGAACTAAAGCCTGTGCCACTATCGCCATCACCTTCTAGTCCTGCTACTTTTACACTATATATTCTTGCTGCCTTGGCCCATCCATAAGTAGTTCCTGCGGCAGTTCCTGCAACATGTGTTCCGTGTCCATGATAATCTCTGTTGTGATTTGTGTTTTGTGTTCCGCTTAAACCACTTTCACCGTACCAATCTATATTCTGCACTCTCTGAAATCCTGCACTTGCTGAGTACATGGAATCACCAGCGCCAGCACCTTGGAAAATGCTCTTTAGTCGTTGGAACGATGGTCGGGAAAGCACGGGCTTAAAGTAGTTTTTAAATAACGCATAGCCCAATGGATTCTTAAGTCTAATACCAGCTGGGTCACGGAGTTGATCATCCCATTCTGGCGATAGACTTCCGCCATCCCAAAATTCACTCATTTCCCACATGCCCCAATTTAACAAGTACATGTATTCTTTGTATGCTTTTTCAGCATCGTCTGCAACTGTATTCCAGTTTGGTGCATATCCCGAAGGATTATACTTGCCGCTGTCGATACATTCTTTCATTGCAAGATGTAGTTCAGTTGTTTGCCAACTGTTATCACCGAAAGCCGAGGCAACCCAATTTAATGCTGTCGCACTTCCTGGTGTTGCGCCTGGCAACCCCATTAGATGTATTGTATGAAACAAGTGTTCCATAACTTCTTCAATTTCACCATCACTGGATATATTATTTGGATCAGCGGCGCCACTATTTTTGTACCATATCATGTCGTTTGTTGAATGACTGTCTAAAAATGTTTGATATCCAGCATAACTTGCAATGTTTGCATCGTCTAAAAAGTTTGGGGTATAGCTTGCGCCACCACCATATGCAATTCGTTGTGCTGATGGGCTACCTGCGTGGAATGTGCCAGCATCACCTGCTAATGTTGCGATAAGTCTTTTTTGTAATGGTAGACTGATATTTGTATCTGTGGGGTCAATCAATAATTTAACAGTTTGTGCAACTTTATTGACCCAACTATCGGGTACTGTGGATTGTCCACCAACTGCGCCTGCTGGAACAAGTTTTAATCCGTGAACTGTGACTTCTCTATCAAACACTGCCCCATTTGTACTGTCAGCTGCAAGTGTTGAACTAACATACTCATTGGAGTCTGCCATTATAAAGTCAGGATGATCGGCCTGTATGCCAGTATCCTGTATTACTACATCGACACCCATGCCATCTAAATTGTAAACATAATCGCCACTGACTGTCGTTCCTGTGCCATAATCATTTGCAGTACGTGCAGATCGGGCCAACGCCCAATTAACATAAGCGCCACTGTCTGAAGATGTTTTGGTAAAGTCTCCAGTTTGTGTAGCGTTGAGTCCGATAATAACATCAGGATTTTGGTCAACTGGTATTTCAACATCCAATACACGGCTGTCGCTTAAAAGTGCTTCAGCTTCTTGGGCAGTTAGTGAATAATGAGTCATACGTTTTGACCCTGGTCTGGCATTGGCCACTGGTACACTTTTGTTTGGTATGTCGCCAGTACCAGTTTCGTCTATCATTTCTGCATTAAATGCATCATAATCGACACCTTCATTGAGGGTCACTACATATTCTTGTTCACTCATAATAATTCCTTAACTAATATTAATTGTACCGGTCATCGCGGCATGATACTGACAAACATAATATAATGTTGCCGGTGTATCCATTTGGATAGTCCAAGAAATAATACCAGATTGTGCGCCTGAGTTTGTTATTGTATCTGTGTACACGTTACCTGCGTTATATGCACCACTCGATGTTTGAATAAAGAACGGATGACCTGAGGAGCTCATATCAAATATATATGTTTCGCCTTTACGCAAGTACAGTGTTGGATTATTATCAGCAGTTGTGCCTGCACCGTTAAATTGGTAGGCACTGGAATCAGGTGCTGATACCGCAAATGTTGGTGATTTTAGACCAATTACTCCCCAAGCACTATTTTCATAACTTTCTATTTGTGTAGTTGTAGTGTTATAAATCATATCGCCGTTGGTTGGACCAGCAATAGCATCACGACCAGCTGTATTAAAACTTGCCAGTCTAAATGGTGTGTCTGTAACTAGTACACGGTTTGTTGCGTCTAGTTCAATGTTAGTGCCTGCAGTAATTGTCTGTGTGCCAGCACCAGTTGCAGTAATATTAGTTGCAACTAAATTGGGCACTGATAATGTGTTAGTGCTTGCATTATATGTAAAGCCAGCTTCTGCACCAAATGCTCCACTGTTATTGTATTGAATTTGTGTATCTGCACCTGCGACACCTGCAGCACTAGCAAATGTAATTTTATCAGTAGCAGAGTCGGTGGTTATAGTCATGCCAGCGCCTGCTTCAAAGGTTAATGTATCTGCATTGCCGTCTGCGATGACTTGAGTTTGACCAGTTACTGCAATACCAGCAAATGCCTGTGGTGCTCCACCGGCTGCAGGTGCAACCCATGAATAATCTCCACTTGTCCAACTTAATACATATCCGTCTGTTGGTCCTGCTTGGTTTAAATGTGTATCTACATCGCTGTTAGCGTATGCTCCACCAGCTGACGGTGCAACCCATGAATAGTCAGTACCATTCCAAGAAAGAACATATCCACTTGTTGGGTTTGTTTGGTTTAAATGTGTATCTACATCGCTGTTAGCGTATGCTCCACCAGCTGACGGTGCAACCCATGAATAATCTCCACTTGTCCAACTTAATACATATCCGTCTGTTGGGCCTGCTTGGTTTAAATGTGTATCTACATCGCTGTTAGCATAACTACCACTAGCAACTGTAGCTGGTTCCCATTTGTTGTATGCTGACCAAACAAGAGCTTGACCGGCCGTTGGGGTAGCGGTAGTCGTGTCTACATCTGATAAAAAGTCTATGCTAATATTGGTAGCCAAGTCGCCCACGGCAACTGTGTTTGCAGCAATTTCTCTAGTTGTTACAACATTTTCAGCAATCATATTAACTGTAATTGAATCAGCACCCAATGCGGCGCCCACGCTGTCTGCACCTGGAACCCATTCAGTTCCTGACCATTTTAACACTTGGCCTGTGGTTGGTGCGGTGCTGCTTACATCAGTTAAACTACTGGTTGTAAGTGCATCCATTGTTGATTTATTTGCTAATTCTAGCCAAGCACCAGCATGTGCATAGTATGCACTGCCTGTTGCATGTACATGTGCAAACATACCATGATAACTTGCCGCTGCCGGCAATGACGCTAAATCTGCGTATAAAGATGTTACCTTGTTTGCACCTGTTAGTTCTAATTGTCCGCCTGTAACGATAGTGGTTGGTGTACTTCCGCCCAATGCATTATAGACTTCTAAAAAGTTATCATTAACTTTGTCCATTGCATCGCGGAGTGGATCACCTGTGCCATCGTTAGGCGTTGATCCTAAATTTAAATCTTGTTTTGCCATATTAAAATCCCCTGTTGCTATTATTTATGCTTATGGGGACTCAAAGTTGTATTTTTATATAGTTGGGTATTCAGTACAAAGTTCTCTACAGTTAGCTTTGTCAAACTTGCCGCCGCTACTATTAATTGCTGTTCAGGCTCAACTTCTTTAAGCATAGTTAACACTTGTGATGCCATCATACGGAATGCGTCTTCTTCTTTTATACTTAACATCCCCCAATCGATTGGATCTACCTGATCTATATGCATTGCTAGATCAGCTAATTGACTTGTGGTAATTCTATCCAACATTGTCAACAAACTCTCCATCTTTAATTTTAAGCACTTGTACATCGTGCGCTCCTGAACGGATATAAGCACGACCACCGTCAATCATCTTATCACCTACTTCTTTGTAATCATGTCGATGCTGACTGTAATAGTACTTGCCATCATCTTCAATCATTCCAAACTCAAAAGACTCAATTGGATCTGCATTAGCAATCATAACTGTTGCATCGTTGGCATAGGGGTTACGATATAACCCAAAGTAATGATTACCAAACTCAGGGTGGGGAGTTTCACGATAAAATACATCAGCGGCAAATTCAGCAGTACCATATGTTGCACTTGTGCATACATACTTTACTGGTATGCCATCTTTCTCACTGTAAATCTTTTCTACTTCTGCTGTGTTAAACAGCGGAGCATGTTGAATGTTCATCGTGTCATCTCCTCAAATGGTATACTTGCCAAGTTCTTGGCTTTTGCCTCGACCATAATGTCAAAGTCTTTACGGAATGTACCAGCCCATTCATTGACTGCATCATTCCACATGTAATCACTGTGAGCTCGTAGTTTGGCTTTTTTAAAGCCTTGCTCTAATAGTTTTTTGTAGTCCGGCTTTTGATCTCTTGCATGATCAACGAGCAAGTCTTCGCGACTGACGCTATAGTGCATACTAGGACGCACACCACGCCAACTGTCAATAATACGTTTACAACGATCGTCATTACTATCAATATATTCTCCTTGACTGTTAACCCAATGATGGTGTATATCCATCACTAGGGCCACATCTTTTTCTAACTCTAAGCTAGAATCGATACCCCAGGAGTTTTCGTCGTTTTCAATAGTAATACAGTTTCGTGCTTCTGTTGACAGTCTTGGAAGGACGGCTTTGATACCGGCTGGACCTTGACGTCCTGAGATGTGGACGTTACACTTGAAGTCTTGCCAGTTACGACCGTAGCCCATCCACCTGATGATATCCGCATGATACTCGAACTCCTCTATACTTCTATTTACTATATTTTCATTGACACTTGCTAAAACAACAAATTGGCCTGGGTGCATACTAACACGTACATCTAATTTACGTGCTAAGTCTCCCACACGACTCCATTCACGTTGTGCAGTATCACGGACGTCAGTGCGTTTGTAAAAATACTTCCAGTCTGGATGTGTATATGCTGGCATCATGTTACTGCCTAGCCTAACCATACGCTGACCCTCTGGCAATGCACCCACGTATTCTATGAGACGATATGCGTTCTGTGCATTAGTTACAAGACAATGCCATAGTTTATCTTCAGCAGTTTCTGTTAGCTGACGATTAAGCCATGTAATTGTAGTGCTAGTTTCACTATATTGTCCTTGTATTTCTTTAAGTATTTTTGGCTTGAGGGATTGATCTGCATGCATAAACTTGCATGCGAATCCTACACGTTTGATATCCTGGTTATGCATACACTCTCCTAAATGTTATAATGTTATAATACAGTAAGACGTTTTGGATGTCAACACTTAATCTTCACGTACACCAGATCCATAATCAATTACAACTGGAAAGCGTGGTACACCATCGTTGCTTAGTTCAAAGAACCTACACGTAGCCCATGTTGGTTGCACTTCTGCCATCAGCAGTTCTTTAAGTTTAGCTTGCGATCCTCGCACACCACTGCCAAACTGTCTGCCATCTGACAACTCTAGTACAAAACGTTTTGCGTATCCAGTCCAAGCACCCTGTCCTTCGACAACCTGGATAACTTTAAACTCTTCAGTCGTGAACTCTTTACGCTTGAGCAGACTCTTGCTACGTTTACACTGATAAGGAGCGTTCTGGCGTACCATCTGGCCTTCGTATCCAGCTTGTGTATATTCGCCATACAGTCTGTCAATTTCTGCGCTGGTGTCTGCGACATCAGTATTAACTAATACAATCATATTGCCTGTTACGTTCGCTGTTAACCATTTTGAGCGATCTAGGAATAACATATCTGTGTCGTCTTTATCACACATATCATAAATGTGATACTCAACTAGATCCGCACTCTCTGCAATCTCTTCTGGCCGGCACTTTGTTTTACGCACCAAGCTAACAATCTTTTCAAAGTCTGCTTTAAGTTCGTGATTATAAAGTTCACCATCCAGTACAATGTTTGGATTGGCATCAATGATGGGCTTTAGGCTTTCCCAGATATGCGGACAACTGTTAATGGGTTTACCACCACGTGTGTGCATACCATGTTTATCAACTACACAACGGATGCCATCCAGCTTGGGTTGTGTGTAACCAGATTCAACTGGAGTCTTTGTAAAGTCATGTGCTAGCATAGGCTTGAACAATTCATAACTGTCAATGTCTGCTACATCAGCAAAGTATTCTTTGTCAGCTTTTTTAGTCCACTGTGAATGTGCTTCGTCTTGTGCTTGCTCTCTTGCTGTTGTAGCATTTGAACGTCCTACGTTCTTTGCTTCACTAACGTTCCAAACACTTGTAATTTTTTCTCCGTCAACCAAACCGCTGATGCTACGGATGCCCGCTGTATCTTCGTCAGTATAACCTACTTGTACAGTCCAAGTACGAACTTTGCCCTTGCTATCTCTTTTATAGAGTGGATTTAAACTTGTAATATTTTGCATTTTTACGCCTCGCCCAAATAATAGTTAAGCCACTTGTTTGGAACCTTCATTAGAACTTCGTGCAGTAATTCCATACCTTGGAATTCAGGATCTTTAAGATCCGCTTTAATCTCTTTGATTACCTGATCGGCTAATTTACTTTTTTTAAAGTATCCAGTCATTTTATGCCTCACAAACTGCTAATACACCAGGATTGCACCATTCTGCAAACAATCCGTTTGCATCTAGTATATCATTGATCTTGTTGTTTACTCCCATCATAAAGCCGGTATCGTCACCGTCTGTCATTTGGTAGTAGTCTGCCCAACACTCTTGATCATTATCTTCTGCACTAATACGGAAAGTATCTTGACCGCGATCGCCACCCTCAATAACTGGGCAACCAATTTTTTGTAATGCGTTAAAAGCTGTTCTATAATTGCGTTTCATATTGCAAACTCCGTTTTGTTAACTTATACCATCATTATACAGTAAGACGTCTTACTTGTCAAGCCTTTATTTTATATATTCGGCAGATTGAACAATTACGTTATACCATGTGTAAGCAGGGCCTTGACCGATGTCAATCCAACCCAATAGGAATACACCCATTACAATGCTACCCAAGATGTCTGAAGTGTTTAATTCTTTAAGTTCGTTTAACATATGATTCTCTCTTTGTTTAACTTATACCACTATTATACGGTAAGACGTCTTACTTGTCAAGCCTTTTTTAGCAGTTTTCTTCTACTTCTGCATATATTTGCTTTAACAGTGTTTGTAAACACTTAGCCATTTTGAGTTGTGTTGGAGTTAGACTAGCAATGAAATCTGAACATTCTTTTGCAGTTTGTAATTCTTGCATATGTTCTAGCATTACAATTTGCATGTAGGTTAAGCCATCGATATCATATTCCATTTTACGCTCCTAAGTAAATTATACCTTAGGTATAGCGCAAACTGATTTATTTGTCAATAGGTTTAATTAAAGAGGTGGCGGTATTTTGTATAAAATTCCAGTGCTTCAGTCTTGGTCATTGTTGGATATTTACGATATGATTCGATTAAATTATCCCAATCACGCAATGCTGGGTGACTTTTCTCTTGTATACTTAGGCGTGTACCGTAACGCCATCCTTCTAAGTTCTTTGCTTCTACCCAACGGTTGTGTAAAAACTTAGCGGCTTCAAGACAGATGTCTTGGTGTACTTCATCTTCCATTTCAATATCAAATGGGTGTTGAACGTCAGCATCTGCACGATATAAGTTGCTGACTTCTATTTCATAGTCGCCTTCAAATCTCATATCCCATGCACTTACAATAAATTCTGCTTCACGTGCAATTAAATCTCTGGCCAATTCAACAATGTAGACGTAGGGGAAGCCTTCATCCCCTACTTCTTCTTCAACTTCGACCATATCTTCAAGTGAATCATCTTCGCCAACCATCACAGTATTAACTGGTGCAAACCGCATTACGGTGTTGTACCAAGATACCATTTGTGTTTCTTCTAATTCTTCGCTTGTTAATAGTCTAATATAATGCATGTTATGCCCTTTTGCGTCTAATAATTACTGGCTCATCAACGGCAGTATCAGCATCATCATAATACTCTGCTTCAACTGGTGCTACTGATGTACTTCTTTTACCGGTAGACATTGACCCTGTTTGCGTGGTGTCCACTTGCACACCTTGGAATTTACTGCTGGTGCTGTTAACATATAATCCAAACCATGCGGCTCCTGCGCCTACAATTACACTTACTAGTCCAGCTTGTTCCATTGTTGGTGTTGGTAAGTTCTGGAACCAAATTACTGTCTTATACAGTAAGTAAATATACATTGTAATAAATGCTCTTGGAAATAGTCTCCATCTGCTAAAATATTCTGGTGCTGTCCACCAAATACTGTTTGTATTCATAGTTTCTCTCCTGTACTAGGAGTATTTATCAAGTCTTGGTAACCAATGTTAAGTTTACAAATGCTGTCCATTTGATTGTTTTACCATTTTCACCACTTACTTTAACACTTAGACTGTCATTTGCATCATCTGCAGATAACAATGCATACCACGCACTAGTACTCTCACCAATAATTTCTTCTACTGGATTAGTTAATAATGTTGTACTGCCACTGTCATTGGTAATTACTCCACGTATAACATAACCAGCATGCTCATTGTTTGCCGCATCTCTGGCAATGAATCTTGCCTCTACTAATCCTGCGGTGTCGGTTGGTATGCTTATTTGTCCTGATATATTGCCAGCATCTAATGTTACTCCAATACTGTCAATTGACGTTGATGTGGAATCAATACCAAAGGATGTCGTGGGCGCAAGTTCTGTTTCAGATCCGTCTGTGGTTTCTCCCCACAAAATGTGACTGACATTTTTACTTGTAGGCTGTATGCTGTTGTATATCGCAAAGCTATTAATTGCATCATTGACGCCGGTCTCAATTTTAGTCCAAGTATTGTCGTATATCCACACTGCACCATCGGTACCATGCTGAATATACATGTCGCCATTTACTGCTGATAATGTGGGTGAGATCGTCCCTTGATAGAAGGTGGGACCAGCCTTGTGAATTTTAAACGAAGGATAGCTGGTACCCTTCAGGTTCTGTGTTACTGCCATTTTGTACTCCGTTCAGTGTTGCCACTGTCAGACAACCTAAGGTTGCTGTCGATAAGTATCACTTATGTTTATATTTATATTAAAAAACAAAACCCGCCATTGGCGGGTCTGTCCGTCTTGTCTATTTGTATTTCTTATCGCCAGTCAAGTTCTTTTCTAATACTGGTCTGACTGTAATCTTATTACTGTCATGTTAGTTGGAGCGGGTAAGGAGAATCGAACTCCTGTCTTTAGGTTGGAAACCTAAGGTCTTACCATTACACAATACCCGCATAATAGGGTGATAGGTTGGGATTAA
>Ga0307488_10005697_pt1 | contig 10285 bp, 13 predicted proteins | sample SB02metaG_FD_202248 | JGI IMG/M metagenome (GOLD analysis project Ga0307488, IMG submission 202248) | Sea-ice brine microbial communities from Beaufort Sea near Barrow, Alaska, United States - SB 0.2 | ecosystem: Environmental > Aquatic > Marine > Coastal | place: USA: Alaska | collected...
GTGGTTCCGGCATTGTTATAGTTGCATACCCTACCTAAATAACTAAAACAATAAACTCATGTCAAAGTTACAAGTAGATGACATTGTAAATAAGGATGATACAGGTTCTGCGGGATTTTCCCGTGGAGTTGTTGTCACTGGTGTAACTACATCTACCAGTTTTGTTGGTAATGTAACTGGTAATGTAACTGGTAATGCATCTGGTTCATCTGGAAGTTGTACTGGTAATGCTGCAACTGCAACAGAGGCAACAGAAGCAATTGCTGCTAAATCTGGTAGTGCATTAGAAACATCAATTAATGGAAAGACATCACCAGGCAAGGCAATCGCATTGTCTATGGTCTTCGGTTGATAAATAAACAAAAGAGGTATTATAGGTAATGGCTGCACCTAATATAGTAAATGTTACAACTATCACAGGGGTAACCACTTTTCATGCTGGTATTGCTGCAACGACTGGAGGAAAGGGTGCTTTAGGTATCACGACTGTGGTATCAAATGCAGCATCTAGTGGTAAGGTATTAAAGATCAATTCACTGGTTGCAGCAGGTATAGGAGCAACCACTGGAGTCACTCTTCAGTATTTTAATCACGTCAACCATACATCTGCTGCTAGCACAGTATCAATTGGTATGACACTATCAGTACCAAAATTCTCCACACTTGCAATCATTACCAAAGACAATTCAGTGTATCTGGAAGAAAATACTTCACTTGGTATTTTTGCACAACCAGTAGCAGGAACTATTGACGTAGTTTGTTCATACGAAGAAATTAGTTAAGGAGGATAAACCATGGGATATCTAGGCAGACGCATAGGTTTATCACAAAATCAAGGAGATTCTAATCCAGGAGCAACAAATGGTGCTGTTGGCGGTGGATTATTAGATTTATTTGCACATGGATATTTTGAGCAACAAGGAGATATTTACAATGCTCCTGGAGCACCACCATCAGGTTTAACAGCAACTGGTGGTGTAATTAGTGATTATACTTCTGGTTCTGATGTTTATAGAGCACACATCTTTACCTCATCAGGAGCACTGAATGTAACTGCTCTTGGTGATTTTGGTGATACTGTTGATTTTCTTGTTGTTGGTGGCGGCGGTGGTGGCGGTGGATCATATGGAGGTGGTGGTGGTGGTGGTGCATTTAGAACTGCAACAGGATTGCCAGTATCAGTACAACCATATCCAGTAACTGTTGGTGGAGGTGGAGTAGGGGGATTTGGTAACGGAGGTTCACCAAGTTACCCACCATCTCCTGGGGCATATGTATATCCAAGTGGAACATATGCAACAGGAGGACCAGGAGGACAATCAGTTTTTAGTTCTACTACCAGTGATGGTGGTGGAGGCGGTGGTGCTCGTGCAACTGCTGGTGGACCTTCACCTGGACCAACAGGAGGTTCTGGAGGTGGAGGAGGAGATGGATATGCAACTGGTTCTTTGTCCGGAGGACCAGGTGGAACATATGGAAATGCCGGTGGAACTGGTAAAGTAGGTAGTGGTGGTACTTATGGTGGTGGTGGTGGAGGTGGTGCCGGTGGTGTAGGATCTCCAGAAGCTTCTGGAAGAACTGGTGGTTCTGGTTCTTCAAATGTATATACATATGGACCATCAAACCCAATAACTTATGCTGGTGGAGGTGGAGGAGGAGCAACTAGTCCAGTTTCTCCGGCTGCCGGTGGACCTGGTGGCGGTGGTGCTGGTGGAGGTACTGCAAATGCAACTGCCGGAACATCTTCTCTTGGTGCTGGTGGTGGTGGAGGACCTGATGGCGGTAATACTGCTGGTGCAAACGGCGGTTCCGGTATTGTAGTCGTCCGTTATCAAATCGCACAACTCACAGCAACCGCAAAAGCAACTGGTGGTGCTATTAGTTTCTATGGTGGTAAGACCATTCATGCCTTTACTAATTCTGGTACTTTTGCTACTACTTCTGATTGGTCAGCAGGAAATGTAGAATACCTCGTCGTTGGTGGCGGTGGTGGTGGAGGTGACGGCATCGGTGGAGGTGGAGGTGCTGGTGGATTTATTACAGGATCAACACCAATAGGAGCACATCCAGTTTCTACAACTGTTCAAATTGGTGCTGGTGGTGGAGTTACTAATGCTCAAAGAGGTGCTGGTGGTGGACCATCTTATTTCGGAACACCCTTGACTGGATATGGTGGAGGTGGTGGTGGAAGTGATAACCCAGGTCAGCAAACTGGAACACCTGGTGGTTCTGGTGGTGGTGGTACTGTTGTCGCATCATATTTTGGTGATGGTAATAAACAGACAGGTACTCCTACAGCTACACCAATAACTCCACAGGGTAATAATGGTGGTGGTGGATCAACTGATGCTGCATATATTGCACTTGCTGGTGGTGGCGGTGGTGCTGGTTCTGTAGGACAAACTGGATCTGGACCTTGGTTACCTGGAACTAAATCTGGTCATGGTGGTGCTGGATTGCGAGCACCTGCAACATTTAGAAACCCTGCATCTACACCTGGATTAGGAGCTCCTGGTCCTGGTTCAACAGATTTCTGGTTTGCCGGTGGAGGTGGAGGTGGTGGAGATAATAGAGCAGCACCAAATGGGAATAGTCCACCACATGGAGGTGGAGATGGCGGTGGTTCTGGTGGTCCTTATGCTGGTGGTGGTGATGGAGAATCTGCAAGTGAAGGTGGCGAATCAGGATTAACCAATACCGGCGGTGGTGGTGGAGGAGGTGCTAAGAATTCTGGATCTCCTGCAGGAACATTTGGTGGTTCTGGTGGTTCCGGTATTGTCCTCATTGCATATCCTTCCTAAATAACTAAAAAGTAGATAAGATGTCACAGTTATTCGTTGACAATATAAAGAATAGAACGGGTGGTGCTATTGGAGCACCATCTGGAGCAGTTGTCACCGGAATTGTAACTGCTACTAGTTTTTCTGGTGATGGTTCAGCACTTACAGGTATTGATGCCACTGCACTAAAAGACTCTGGTGGTAGTGTAAAAGTACAGGCAAATACCTCTGGTATAGTGGTTACTGGTGTTTCTACATTTAGTGGTAATGTTTCTGTTGGTGGTATATTAACTTATGAAGATGTAACTAACATTGATTCTGTTGGACTTGTAACAGCTAGATCTGGTGTTATTGCTTCTGGCATTGGTATCAGTGTATCTGAAGGTGGTGTTAGAGTCACTGGTGTTGTTACTGCTACTAGTATTAACACTACATCATTAGAAATCTCAGATAAAACTGTAGGTATTGGATCAACCTCCACACCATCTGATGCTCTTGCTGATGGTGCTGGTATTGTCATTTATGGTGACACGAATAAGACATTAACTTACAATAATACAAAGAAAGCACTAGAAACTAATATTCCTTGGGCAACAAATGAAACCAGAATTCTAACAGGTGCTGAAAAAGTACATAGACAATCTGGAAATACTGTAACGCTAACATATAACTCATCATCAAGTTCTAATGTTGGATATACAACAAATCCATCAGGAGATATTACAGTAAATGTAAATGGTATTCCAACAACAAGTGATTTTGATGACCACTCTATTACTTTTGCTGTAATCTTAAATAATACAGGAACTGCTAGAACTTGTACCGCAGTAAATCTCAATGGTGTTCCCGAAACCATTCGTTGGGCAGGAGGTTCATTATCAGCAGCACTATCAGGTGTTACTACAACTACTGGTCATACAATCTTTAGTTTTACTGGTATTAACACCGTTGGTTCTGCATCAACAGCAGCAAATTATCAAGTATTGGGTGTAGTAAGTGGAGGTTTCTGGTAATTATGGCACCTTTTTTAGGAAGATTGGGTAATGGTGGAGGAACCATTGCAGGATTTGGATTTGGTAAGAAGAAACAAGGTGTCTTGGCCGCTGCATTTTCTGCGACTGGTGGATCCACAGTTGATTCTGGTGGATATCGTTATCATGTTTTTACTACCAGTGGTCCTTTTAATGTTGGAACAGTAGGGGGGACATTAAACAACTTACTTATTGTTGCTGGTGGTGGAGCAGGAGGGAGCTCTAGGGCAGGTGGTGGAGGAGCTGGTGGAGTTAGAAATCTTTCCAGTATTCCTGTAACTGTTCAAAATTATACAATAACAGTTGGTCCTGGCGGTACTACTAGTTCTGGGGGGAGCTCTTCTGCAATTGGATATTCTGCTACTGGGGGCGGTGGTAATAATGGAGATAATCCTGGACAACCCGGTGGATCTGGTGCTGGAGGACCTGGAAATAGTAGCAGTCCCGGTGGATCCGGAAACGTAGGTGGTTATAGTCCACCAGAGGGAAACTCGGGCGGCAGAGGATCTGGTGCAATTGGAGGTGGTGGGGGTGGAGCAGGTACGCAAGGAGCAAATGCACCTGGTCCTTATCCAAATCCAGGAGTTGGTGGAGGTAATGGGGTTTTAGTACCTTGGGTCCCTAGTTCTTATGGTGAAAATGGATATTTTGCATCCGGAGGTTCTTCTACAGGATATCCTAGCAATACACCACCAGGTAATAATACAGGTGGTGGAGGTGGTGGTAACCGTAAAGCACTACCAAATACTGGTGGTGGAGGAGGAGGTTTTCCTGGAGGTCCTCCACCCGGTGCAGGAGGTGGATCTGGAGTTGTTATTTTAAGGTATGTCTATCCATGATAAAATCTTTATATTATGTTTTTCGTGTGAAAAATCATAGAAAAATAAAAGAACAGATATTACAATATATCAGTTATAGACAAAAGACACCAACACATGATAGGTGTTTTATATCAAACACAGATTGGATAAATGGAGCATATCCACCACTAGGAGATTTTCACTATATTGATCTTTTACTACAAGATAATCAACAAAGTTTAAATGAATTTTATAAAAAAAAGTTTGTAAAAACCAAGCAATATCAAATTACAAATGCTTGGTTTAATCAGTATGATTCATTTTCTGGAGCAGAACATAAACCTCATATTCATCCAAATAGTGATATAACAAACATTTATTATATGGAACTTCAAAATAAGAACTTAATAACTAGAATTATTCATCCAAAAACTAAAAAGGTAATTATACCAAGAGTTCGTGAAGGTGATATTTTATGTTTTCCAGGAAACATAGAACATTTTTCACCTCAAAACTTCACAAAAACAAGAAAGACTATACTTGCATTTAACACTGACATAATATGATAGAAATATATGATGATGCTCTTCTAAAAGAGGATCAAGATTACTTTGAGTCTTTTTTATTGAGTGATTTATTTCCTTATTATTTTAGAAATAATACAACCTATCAATCGGAGCAAGATACTTGTCAATTTCAACATAACTTTTATTATGGCGGAAAAAGTAACTCAAAATACTTTGAAAGTTTTTTTGGTAGATTTAAATCTTTTATTAACCAGTATTCGCCATATAAAAATATTATAAGAATGAAATCAAATTTGCTTTTAAATAATAAAGCAAATACTTTTAATTCTATACATAGAGATTATGATTTAGACCATATTAATCTAATTTATTATGTAAATAATTCCGATGGAGATACTTTTTTATTTGATGAGAATATCATAATCAAAACAGTTTCTCCCAAAAAAGGAAGAATACTTTTATTTGACGGAAAATATGAGCACGCTAGTTCTAATCCAATTAACTCAAAATATCGTTCAATAATTAACATTAATTTAGGACTATGAAAGAAATTATCTTACCACTTGAAAATCATAATATTTTTAATTTTCAAGCTTCTACTTGTCCTGAAGGAGTTAAGTTTTTTTATGAGAAAAATCATTATTTACTTTTGAGAAATTTGATTAGTCCTGATGAAAAATTTAATATGATCGAAAAAAAGGTGAGTAATGCAATTATGAAGTCCGTTTATTGCTCTCTAAAGGGAAATTTAAAATTAGTTTATCCAACAAATGAACCACTAAAGATACAACTTAATACTGGTTATTTCATTTTAAATTTGAGTGATGGATTTTTATTCGATAGAAGTCAGATAAAACCAAAAATAAATAAAAAATTATTTCTCACACCAAAGTATGGTGAGATTTTCTTTTTAGATTAAAATATAAAACCATAAATAACTAGAAAGTATCAATATTCTGCAAGTCCAGTATATAAAGTTAAAAACAAGGGTATTCCACATAAAGACATTGTAAAAGTGGAACTTGTAAATTGACATTCTTAAAAAGTTTCTATATAATATCGTTGAACACATAATAGGAGATTGACAGTTGGCTTTTCAGAGCATATGGTATTATACAGACCTGCCAGACGATATTGTAGATATCCTTGACAGAGATCTGACAGAAAAGTTTGATGAGCAGATGGCAGACTCCAAGTTACATGGAGATGCACTTAACAAAGACAAAAGGAATTCACAGAATGCATGGATTCCCACCACACATTGGGTTGGTGGTTTTCTCTGGCATTATATTATGAGAGCAAACCGTGAGAACTTTTTGTATGACCTGAGAAACATTGATGGTGAGTCAATGCAATATACTCGGTATTCAGAAGGTCAATTCTATGGATGGCACAATGATGCAGGACTTGCAACACAATATAAACCTGTAAGTGTTGGTAATCGTGCTGAAGGTATTGCACAGGACTTTGTGAATGAAAATATTGAACTTGTAAGGAAACTTTCGTTCTCAGTCCAACTCTCTGACCCTGATGATTATGAGGGTGGTAATGTTCAACTGCTAGATGAAGCAGGTAATTCTTATATTGCTCCACGAAAGCGTGGTTGTATTGTACTCTTTGATTCTCGCACACAACATAGGGTTCTAAAGGTAACAAAAGGAACTCGTAGGTCTATTGTTGGTTGGACTGTTGGCCCGAGGTGGAAGTAATGGCAGAACAAATGAACGAATTGCAGTTGTTGTTTCAAGAGAAACTTAACACTGGAACATCTTGGACTCGTAATGAATCCTTTGATAAGAATGGATACCTGGTTGTAAAGGATCTTTGGGATGCTGAAGAACTTTATCATCCAGTCCCAGAAGAGAAAGGGCAGTATAACTATTGGGACAAGAACCCAGAACACTTCAACCACGTTCCTGTAGAACAACAGGTAGAAGGTTCTACATCACGCTATTGGCATCCACAATATCGGGTGATTCACTCTGGTATTCGTATGAAACTAGAAGAAATCATCGGTCGTAAGTTGTATAATACCTATTATTATGATAGATATTATTTTCCAGGACAGGAATTAACCAAGCACGCCGATCGTGATGCCTGTGAAATCTCTGTATCTGTTCACGTCAGCACTAACCTAGAAGGTAAGGATGCTGATTGGCCCTTCTGGATTAAGACACCTGATACATATACCGATAAGAAGAAGACAACTGTTCTTGTTCCTGGTGAGAATCGTTCACTGACACTCAAACCTGGTGATGGTTTGTTGTATAAAGGATGCGAAAGACCACACTGGCGTGATAAGATGCCTGGTTTTAGTGGTAAGAAGAGTAAGAAATTGTTTGGTAAAACTCCTGCAGCAGAGCAGTATTATCATCAAATTTTCTTTCATTATGTACTTGCTGATGGACAAAGAGCACATTGTGCATGGGATAGAGCACGATGAAGGCACCTCTTTTTGAATATCCTACCTATCAATATCAAATTAAGGATTGGGATTTTAAGAAGAAAGGATTGCTGAAGAGGTTAAAGGAGGAGAAGTTTGTTAGAACTGACCTCCAAACCTTTGAGACTGATAGACAGACTAACAAGAAATCTTATCTTCATTACTTCCAAGACTTAATCAAAGATGAGTTATGGGAGTTTGTTAAGGAAGCACAAGTCACTTGTAGTATGACTGATGTATGGGCAGTTCGTTATCAAAAAGGAGACCAGCAAACAATTCATAACCATAAGAGTTGGGGATTTACTGGTATTCTTTATGTTGATTATGACCCTAAAGTTCATACTCCTACTTGTTTTGTGGCTCCATGGCAAGACCCAAGAACTGATACCACATCATTAGCATATCCACAGAATGTAAAAGAGGGAACAATCTTTATCTCTCCATCATATACCTTACACTTCGTACATCCTAATCAGGTAAGAAAACACAGGACTATTATTTCCTTTGATTTACTACCAAAACTCCCAGATCATCAGTCAGTAGACTAGGTGGTCTTTTTTATTATAAATAACTAGAAATGCCATAAGATGTCTAGAATAAGAGCAGATAAATTTGTTAATAGTGGTGCCACTGGCGCACCACAACTAACTTTTGGTGCTGAAGTTCCTGTTGGATATGGAATTACTGGTGCTGGTGGTATTAACATTACTGGTGTTGCAACTGCGACCACATTTGATGGTAATGCTACCACTGCTACTACTGCAACCACGGCAACCACGGCAACTAATGCTCAGGGATTAACTGGAACACCAAATATTACAATCAACAATCTTGTTGGTGTTGCAGCAACATTTACTGGTGTCCTTACGTATGAAGATGTAACAAATATTGACTCAGTTGGTATTGTCACTGCCCAAACTGGAATCAAAGTTCTTGCCGGTGGTATTAATATTGTTGGAGGTGGTGCAACTGTAGCAGGTATTGCAACATTCCATGATGGTGCAGATATTGAAGGATTTAAAGTAGAGGATGGACAAACAGCAGCAACTCCAAATGGAGAGTTTAACTTCTATCTAGCAAGTGGACATTTCTTTAGATATACTGGAACACCAGGAGCAGATTATTATCCAAACTTTAAACATAGTGCATCAATCAATCTAAATGATAGAATGGATGTTAATGATGTTGTCACTGCTACTCTTGCTGTAAACTCTCCAGCTGTTACTTATCATATTGCCAATACAATTCATATTGATGGTAATGCTACTGGAGAGAATAGTTATACGATTGATACTGATTGGGTAGGAGGATCTGCTCCAGATGCGGGTAATGGATCGGGATATGACATATATTCATTTACAATTATTAAAACAGCAGATAAAACGTTCACTATTCTAGCAAATTCACTTGCTGCTGCTTAATAGGAGGTAGATAAATGTTTAACTGGAATAAAAAAGAAAAACCATTTGCATCTTTCGGTGGAGTTGGTGGTGGTGGTCTTGGACTTGCAGGTGGTGCTGGTGGTCCTGGATTTTCAGCATCTGGTGGAAACGTAGATGCTCTTGCTCCTGGAAATGGATATAAGTATCATACATTTACAGGTCCTGGTACTTTTACTGTAACAGGATCAGGAGATGTAGAATTTCTCATCGTTGGCGGTGGTGGATGCGGCCGTGGTGGCGGTGGTGCTGCCGGTGGTGGCGGTGGTGCTGGTGGTCTGACATATGGTCCTTCTCATCCAGTTACAGATGGAGATTATTCGATTGTTGTGGGTTCTGGTTCTCCTGCAAAAAATTATGATAGTCCTGCACCCACACCAGTTGCTAGTAGAGTATCTTCTGCCTTTGGTAGTAGTGTTGATGGTGGTGGTGATGCTGGTGCTTATGCTCCATATTCTGCCGGAGAATCTGGTGGATCCGGCGGTGGCGGTGGATCATATGGAGGACCAGTTCCTGGTGGTGCTGCAACAGGTAATGGAACTGGTAACAGTGGTGGAACTGGTAACACTTCTGGTGATCCTGGATATGCTGGTGGTGGAGGTGGTGGTGCCGGTGCTGCTGGCATACCAGGAGCAGGTCCTGGCCCAGCAGATAGGTCTGATGGTGGTAATGGACTACAATATTCTCAATTTGAAGGTAGTTTGATTGGTCTCCCTGCACTCTCTCCATTAAGTGGATACTTTGCTGGTGGAGGTGGAGGTGCTGTAAGGATTCAACCGGTAGCAGACAGACCACAAGGAGGATTAGGTGGTGGTGGATTGGGTGGTACTCGCGAACCATCAACTGTCGGTGGAGAAAATGGTGTTGCAAATTCTGGTGGTGGGGGAGGTGGAGCCTCTGCTGGACCCACTAGTGGTGCTGGTGGTGCTGGTATTGTGATTGTTAGGTATGCTGTCTGATAAATAACTAAAAAGTAATACAATGTCAAAGGTAAGGTCTGACAATATATCTAACAGGGCAGATGATGGAGCACCTGCATTAGTTTATGGTGCTGAAGTTCCTGTTGGATATGGAATTACTGGTGCTGGTGGTATTAATATTACTGGTGTTGCAACTGCAGCAAGTTTTAGTGGCAATCTAACTGGTAATGTAACTGGTGATGCAACAGGATTAAGTGGAACACCTAATTTAGTTGTTGGTATTATTACTGCTACTACATTCTCTGGTGTTCCTGCAGGATACAGTAATTTGCAGGCAACACTTTT
>Ga0307488_10005698_pt1 | contig 10284 bp, 7 predicted proteins | sample SB02metaG_FD_202248 | JGI IMG/M metagenome (GOLD analysis project Ga0307488, IMG submission 202248) | Sea-ice brine microbial communities from Beaufort Sea near Barrow, Alaska, United States - SB 0.2 | ecosystem: Environmental > Aquatic > Marine > Coastal | place: USA: Alaska | collected 2017-05-06
CCGCTCTGGCATAGCCATGGCGGGGGCCTACATAGACGGTGGCCCCCGAGCCGGAAATCTGCAGATGGCCGCCTTCGATGCAGCCGCGGCCGAGATCGATGCGAGCCTCAGCGCGATACAGCGACACATCGATACGGTCGTCGCACAGGATATTAATCTTGCGCGCGCGACCATTAGCCATCATGGCGCCAACCTGTTGACGAGTTTGGTGGTTTTGTTGGCAATAGTTCTGCTATTTGCTTTTATTGTGACCCGGTGGATTGTGCTGCCGATCGAGCAGGTAACCCGCTCGATCGAGCAATTCTCACGGGGCGGTCTGAAAGGGGCTGTTCCGGCCCCCATGGATAGCACCGGGAATTATCGCGAGGTGCAGAGTTTGTCCAATAGCTTCGACTCCCTGGCGCGTCAGCTGTTGCAGTCTGAGCAGGATAACAGGGGGTTGTTGGCCACCCTGGATCTTCATTTCATCGTCTCGGTGACGGATCGGACCGGGCACATTACCGAGGTAAATGACGCTTTCTGTCGGATTAGCGGGTATCAGCGCAGTGAGCTGATCGGCCAAAACCACGATATCGTTCGATCGGAAGCGCAGTCGCTTGAGTATTGGCCCAGCGTGTGGCAAACCATTGCCGAGGGGACTCCGTGGCACGGTCAGGTCTGCAATCAGGCTAAGGACGGCAGTCATTACTGGGTCGACACCCTGATCGCGCCCTTTGTGCGCCTAGATGGCAAGATTGAAAAATACATTGCCATCCGTTTTGATATCACTGACAGCAAGCTCAGCGAGCAGGCGCTAAGAGAAGCCAGCGCGGCCGCCCACAGCGCCTCTCGCGCTAAGGGGCAGTTTCTCGCCAACATGAGCCACGAGCTGCGTACGCCGATGAACGCGGTGCTGGGTATGCTCACGCTGTTGCGTAAAACCGAACTTAACGCTCGTCAGGCCGACTATGCCGCAAAAAGCGATGGCGCGGCGCGCGCGCTGCTCAGTCTGCTCAACGAAATATTGGACTTCTCGAAGATCGAAGCCGGTAAGATGACCCTGGACCCGCACCCTTTTGAGGTCGATCAGCTGCTGCGCGACGTCTCGGTTATTCTCGGAACTGGCCTGGAAGACAAGCCAGTGGACGTGCTCTTCGATATTGATCCGCTTATGCCACCACAGCTGGTCGGAGATGCTCTGCGCATAAAGCAAATTTTGCTTAATTTGGGCAGCAACGCGATTAAGTTTACCCCGCACGGCGAAGTCGTACTCGCTATCCGCGTTATGCACCGTAGCGACGCAGAGGTCAGTCTGCAGTTTAGTCTGAGTGACAACGGTATTGGGATTGCTCAGGAGAATCAGGCCCGTATCTTTGCCGACTTCAACCAGGCCGAGTCGACCACGACCCGCCGTTTTGGCGGCACTGGGTTGGGTTTAGTGATCAGCCGGTGTTTTGTCGAACTGATGGGTGGCCGGTTAGAGGTGGACAGTACTGTCGGCGTTGGCAGTCGGTTTTTCTTTACCATCAGCTTGCCCATCGCACGCCAGGATGCTGGGCTGGCAGTGCAGCCCGAGAACCTGCCAGCCGACCTATCAACTTGCCGAGTCCTGCTGATTGATGCCAATGCCCGTGCCATCGTGGCAGGGATGGGCCAGTCGCTTGGTTGGTCGATGGACCTGGCCAACACCGGTCAGCAGGCGCTGCAGATCTTGCGCGAACAGGCCGCAGACAGTAACCCTTATGAAATAATTCTGCTTGACTGGAACGTGTCGGGGCTGGACGGCTGGGAGCTCTGTCAACAGATCCGACAAGAACAGACCGAGCAATGCCAAGCCGGTGGTGCCAGCCGCGCGTTAGTTATTTTGATGGTGTCTGCCCACTGGCAAGAGGAGTTCTTGGCGCAAAACGCCGAGGCGCGAGCGTTGCTGGACGGTTTTGTGGTCAAACCGGTTACGGCGGCGATGCTTGCGGATGCGGTCAGCGCCGCCCGAGCCGGTGAAAATCTTATCACGCCTACTGCAGATCTACCCGAACCCGCAAGCCCAGGGCGGCTCGACGATATGCACCTACTGTTGGTCGAGGATAATCCTAACAACCAGCAGGTTGCCAGTGAACTGCTCGAATACGAGGGGGCTCGGGTGCAGATCGCCAACCAGGGCGCCGAAGCCCTGGCTGCCATTGACGCAGCGGGCCGGCCCTTTGACGCAGTATTAATGGATGTGCAGATGCCAGTGATGGACGGTTTTGAAGCGACGCGTCGGATCCGTAAAGATCTAGGCCAGACTGACTTGCCCATTATTGCGATGACCGCCAACGCCCTGGTCTCCGATCGTGAGGCTTGCCTGGCGGCCGGAATGAACGGCTATATAGGCAAGCCCTTTGATCTAGAAGATCTGGTGATGATATTACGCACCCAGGTCGGCTGGCAGGACAAGACCGCACTGGTAGCCGAGGCGATCGGTTCAGCCGCGACTGCGCCGATCAGCGTTACACAAACCGCGGCCGAGGCGGGCGTGGACCTGAGCACAGCGCTGGAACGCCTGGGCGGCATGGAAGATCTCTATCGCCGCGTGCTCGCAAGCTTTGTCGAAGAACTGCACGCCATGCTTGAACAGTTGCACAGCCATGCGCAAAACCCACAGCTAGATAAGAGTTTGGGCGACCTCACGCGGTTAGTGCATACATTGAAGGGCTTGGCTGGCACCACGGGGGCTACAGAGCTGTCGGCGGACGCCGTCAGCGCAGAACAGGCCATACGGAACCGGCCAAGCGCGCAGCAGCTTACGCTGATCTGTGATCAGGTCAGCACGGCCATCGCGCGCGCTTTGCCGGGCCTGCAGGCGCTCTTGGTGGTGGTCTAACCGCTCGGCGCACCGTGACCCAGGCCTAGAGCGTGCTCCACAGGGTATTAAAAATCACCTGATGGGTATTGGCGATGGTCGGTGATTTAATGACCACCGCGGTCGGCAAATCGCCATCGCTGAGCGAAATCAGCGCGACCTTAGGCGGATAGATGGCGATATACGAACCGGCATTCTCAGAAGACTTTTCATCGATCCATTTCCGATCGGCCAAGGGCGCTTCTTCCCCACCTTCACCGATGGCGATCACGCGCACCTTAATATCGAGCTTGACCCGTTGTCGGGTATAGTTGGGAAAGGGGCGGTATAGATGCTTGCGAATGGCCTTGGCGGAATAGACACAGTAGGTGCGGTCCTTTTGCTCACTGACCGTCGATAAGATGTCCTTAAGCACCAGCTCGATGCCGTCATCCCCTTCATAATAGTGCACATCGGCATTGCCGGTCACCGGTCGCAGATGGGATAACTGGGGAATGACCTTGTCTTCCAGAGCTTCCATCGCTTCGGTCACCTGGGTCTGATGTTTTAACGCCAGTTCACGCAGTCGAGACGGTGGTTCGGCGCTGAAATGGTGCCGCTTACCCTTGGGGAAAAAGCTCACCACGCCTTTGGGCTGCATGCGCTTGAGCAATTCATGGGTGGTGCCGCGGTTGATGCCGGCGCGATCGGCAATGTCCCGAATCGACGCCGGACCCGACTCGAGCAGAGCCAGATAGATGCGCGTCTCGCGCGGCTCCAGACCGAAGATGCGCAATACTTCGGCGGTGTTCACGACGGCTGGTGCGGCGTGGCCGCTGCACGGGGCGCAAAGGCGAAGACATCGCTGATCATCTGGTTGGCTTGGAAGCCATGTTGAGTCAGGGTGTCCAATAGGTTGTAGACCATTTCCGGTGAGCCACAGGTCAGGGCCTGGCAACTGCCGACGTCGGCGTGGTCGGCCATAATGCTCTGCACCAGCATCTGGTGCTTATCGTCCCAGCGGCTATGTTCGGAGATCAGCGCGGCAATGTGTACCTGGGGATATTGGTCGGCCCATTGCTCGGCCTTGTCCAGCATATAGAGCTGACTCAGGCGGTAGCTGGTCCAATAGATATAGAGCGGTCGGTTGTCTTGGCGTTGGAGCAGGTCTTCGACCACCGACTTGACCTGGCTGAAGCCGGTGCCGGAGGCGATTAACATCAACGGGGTTTGCGCCGCCGGCAGTGTGCTCAAGACACAATTACCGGCCGCTGCGGCCAGTTCCACTGAGCCCTGCTGACGCAAATGGTTGATCAACCGATCATTGGTTTCCGAGCCGCCCTGGACATGCAATTCCACACAGGCCATATGGGGTGCCGAACCGATGGTGAAGTAGAGATTGTCGAAACCCGGAATGCGTAATTCGGTATATTGACCGGCCTCGAACGGATAGGGTTCGATGGGCTTGAGGAGAACTTGCCAGACATCGCCGCTCAGGGCTTTGAGGTCGTGAACCGTTGCAAGGGTTAGGGCTGCGGGCAAAATATAAATCTCCAATCGTTAGCTAATAGCGTGGCCGCCATTATACCCGTGCGACCCGTGAGAACCAGTGGGCAATTCAAAGCCAAACCGATCGAGCCTGAGCCGATACCGTCGAGCCTTGGCTGCAGGCCCGCTGTTAGAGCTGCAGGCCCGCCGTTAGAGCTGCAGTTGCGCCATTAGGGCCGCCATTTTCGCGCTCACCACCGGATCCTTGACGATTGGTCGACCCCATTCGCGGTTGGTTTCACCGGGCCACTTATTGGTCGCATCGAGGCCCATTTTGGACCCCAGGCCGGAGATTGGGCTGGCAAAGTCCAGGTAGTCGATCGGTGTGTGCTCGATCAGAGTAGTATCGCGTACCGGGTCCATGCGGGTGCTGATGGCCCACATGACATCTTGCCAGTCGCGCGGATTGACATCCTCATCGACGATGATCAGCATCTTGGTGTACATAAATTGGCGCAGGAAGGACCAGGTACCCATCATGACCCGTTTAGCGTGGCCAGAATATTGCTTTTTCATGCTGATCACCGCGATGCGATAGGAGCAGCCTTCTGGGGGCAGGTAGAAGTCGAGGATTTCGGGAAATTGCTTCTGCAGAATCGGGATGAACACCTCATTCAAGGCGACGCCCAGTATCGCCGGTTCATCGGGCGGGCGGCCGGTATAGGTGCTGTGGTAAATGGGGTTGTTGCGATGGGTCATGGTTTCCACGGTAAAGACCGGGAACTCGCTGACCTCATTGTAATAGCCGGTGTGATCGCCATAAGGGCCTTCGGGCGCCGTTTCGCCCGGATAGATAAAACCCTCCAAGATAATCTCGGCGGTGGCCGGCACCAACAGATCGTGGCTCCTACACTTGACCAGCTGACTGCGACTGTCGCGCAACAGGCCGGCGAAGGCGTATTCCGATAGGGTGTCGGGCACCGGGGTGACGGCGGCCAGGATGGTCGCCGGATCAGCACCCAGAGCCACGGCAATGGGGAAGGGCTGGCCCGGGTGTTTTTGCTGCCAGGCCTGATAATCGAGCGCGCCGCCGCGATGGGACAGCCAGCGCATGATGAGCTTGTTCTTACCGATCACCTGCTGCCGATAGATGCCCAGATTGGTGCGGCCGCCGTCCGGCCCTTGGGTAATCACCAGTGGCCAGGTAATCAGCGGGGCGGCATCTTCGGGCCAGCAGGTCCAGACCGGCAGGGTGCCCAGGTCGACCTGGTCACCGGTGAGGACATTTTCTTGGCAGGGCCCGCTGCGCAGGGTTTTAGGCGCCATACTGAGCACCTTTTTCAGCAACGGGGCCTTCGACCAAGCATCCTTTAGGCCCTTGGGTGGTTCCGGTTCCTTAAGGTAGGCCAGTAACTTGCCGATTTCACGCAGATCTTCCAGGCTGCTGGCACCCATGCCCATGGCGACCCGTTCGGGCGTGCCAAAGAGGTTGCCAAGCACCGGCATGTCATAGCCAATGGGGTTCTCAAATAACAGCGCCGGACCTTTTTTGCGTAATACCTGGTCACACAGCTCGGTCATTTCCAGATGGGGATCAACCGGATGGCTGATCCGAATCAGTTCGCCGCGCTGCTCAAGGCCGGCAATAAAGTCGCGTAAATCGGTGTATTTCATGAACGGATTCTTTTAGTTAGGGCGTCGGGAAGGCACGGCACGGGATCGAAGCACCGGCTAGAGCTGTTTGAATTTAATAAACAGCGACTCACGGCTGGCGTTCTGATCCGCAAGCCGGTCGAGGTATTGTTGCCAGAGCAGGGTTTGCTGATCGCCGAGATGGCGTAGATAGGTCCAGTCATACAGACCGCTGTCGTGGCCATCATCGAAAATAATCTTGATGGCATAGCGACCGGTGGGCTCAAGGCCGGCGATAGCGACATCCTTTTTGCCGACCTGCAGGACCTCCCGCCCGACGCCATGACCGCGCACCTCGGCTGAGGGCGAATGGACCCGTAAAAATTCCGCCGACAGGTGGTGCTCGACCCGGTCAGGCCAGAGTAGCTGCAGGGTTTGGCTGGCGCGGTGATAATCGATTTTAAGCGGTGCGATATGCATAGGGACCATTTGGGCAAAAACAACGGTCATTATCGGCCTTCGCCAGCGGAAGTCTAATCTTTATCCGGCTCTTTTTTGATTTCCCCCCCACCATTGCTCTGGCCTTGCTGGCCGTCGACTCGCCGGCCGTCGGCTAATCGGGAATCTGGTTGCGCAGTTCGACCAGGTCGTCGATGTGCAGACGCAGTACCTCAACCAGATCGGGATCAAACTTAATGCCACTCTGCTCGACGATAAAGGCCATAATAGCGTCATTGTGCCACGGTTCTTTATAACTGCGTTTAGAGCCCAGGGCATCAAACACATCGGCAATCGCCATAATCCGCGCTTCCATGGGGATAGCGGTGCCGACCAGGCCATCGGGGTAGCCACTGCCATCCCAGTTTTCATGGTGCCAGCGCGCCAGACGTGCGCCCAGCTGCGCGACCGGTAGATTGGATTTTTCCAGAATTTTGGCGCCCGCCGCTGAATGGGTCTGCATGATAGCCCACTCTTCGGGGGTGAACTTGCCGGGCTTGTGCAAGATGGTCTCGGGGATCACGATCTTGCCAATGTCGTGCAAGGGCGCGGCAATCTTGATGGCCTCGATAAACTCCTTGGGCATGTTTATTTGGTGCGCGAAGAACTCACAGATCAACGCCACCCGCTTGACGTGACTGCCGGTCTCCAAGCTACGCGCCTCGATGGCATCACCGACTATATACATCAGCTCCTTTTGATTGGTAGTAAGCTGGTTTTTGCGCATTAGATTTTCAAAGATCAGCACCAGTTGGCTGGCATAGAGTTCAATCAGTCCGGCACGGAAATTACTATCATCGGAGGTATATTCAACCAGTAAGACCACCGCTGAATCCTTCCCGGTGACGAAATGGCCGATAAAGTCGTTCGCGCCGGCCACAGTGCTTTTATCGCTAAAGGTCTGTTCGATGCGCTCGCGAATCGCGTCCGGCAAGGCTGCTAAGCCGGTGACCACTCGGTGCTGTGCGGCACTGCCACAACTGATCACGGTATCGACCGGTTCAACGAACAGACTCTCTTGGCGTCGCGCCAGATAGAGCGCCGAGCTGTCTAGCTGCAAAATGCCCAGCAGTCCTTGCAGAGCCAAGTTCGCCATATCATCCAAAACGTCCACCTTGAGCAGGCTGGCAGAGGTATCGATCAGTTGTCGAAAGGCCGTTAGCTGGCTGCCGATGGTGGTGATATCTTTATAGCCGCGCACGGCATTGAACACGCAGGTTGCCATGCCCTGGGCCGTCAGGTCGGTTTTGGACTTATAATCATTGATGTCATAGTTACGGATAACTTCCGACTCCGGTGCCATACCGGCCTGACCGGTGCGCAGAATGAGACGGATGGCGTTATTTTTGCTGTCATTGCGAATCCATTCAACCAGCTCTAAGCCGGCATGCGGGGTTTCCATCACGACATCGATAAAGGCGACACAGAAGGGCGTGTCTGACCCCAGCAACGTCCGGGCCTCGCCGGCTGAAAAGGCTGAATGCAGTTTGATGCCATGGCCAAACAGCTCCAAACGATTGAGTGTTAAGCGGGTAACGTCATGCACACTGGGTTCATCATCGACAATGAGGATATGCCAGGGCTCAACCAGTGGCTCTTTGCTTGAGGGTAGTGACGGTTCGTCACTGAAAATCATTCGTGTCATAGGTTCGGACATCATCACATGGCTAGTTTTAACTTAAGCACATTTGACGATTTTTGCCAGCCCATTTCTGGCTTGAGTGAGGGGGTGCTCGACAACTCCCTACTGCCGTGCACCCGGTGCCGCTGGTTAGAGGATAAAGCGACTGAGATCTTCGTTTTGCGCCAGTTCCCCGAGCGCGGCCTCGACAAAGGCTGCGTCTATAGGTTGTTTTTCACCAGAGCGCTCACTGGCGTTAAAGGATATATCTTCAAACAGCCGCTCCATAATGGTGTGTAGGCGCCGGGCGCCGATGTTTTCAGTGTTTTCATTGACCTGGTAGGCGGTCCGGGCGATGGCCTCAATGGCATCATCGGTGAATTCAACGGCGAGGTTTTCTGCCTGCATCAGAGCCGTATACTGCTCGGTGATGCTGTAATCCGGTTCGGTCAGAATGCGTTTGAAGTCATCGGGTGTCAGTGCGTTCAGGTTAACCCGTATCGGTAGGCGGCCCTGCAATTCGGGGATCAGATCGCTCGGTTTGGAAAAATGGAACGCACCGCTGGCGATAAAGAGAATATGGTCAGTCTTCACCATGCCGTACTTGGTATTGACCGTACAGCCCTCGATCAGCGGCAGTAGATCGCGCTGCACACCGTCACGACTGACGTCGCCGCCACCGCGATTGTCGCTCTTGGCGATCTTGTCGATCTCATCGAGAAAGACGATGCCGTTTTGTTCCACCGCTTGCAGTGCACGCTGGCGCAGGGTGTCTTCATTGATCATGCGCCCGGCTTCTTCGTCAATCAGCAGCTTAAGGGCTTCTTTTATCCGGACCTTGCGGGTCTTGGTTTTTTCGTTGCCCATATTGGAAAACATATTTTGCAGCTGGCTGGTCATTTCTTCCATGCCCGGCGGTGCCATGATTTCGACCCCCACCTTGGCTTCGGCCAGCTCTATTTCGATTTCCTTGTCGTCCAATTCGCCTTCGCGTAAGCGTTTGCGAAAGGTTTGCCGGGTCGGGGAGGGCAAGGCTTTGTCATCTACATCGGCGGCGCCAGTGCGCGCCGACGGCAGCAGTATATCGAGAATTCGGTCTTCAGCCGCATCTTCGGCCCGGGGCCGGACGGCATGCAGTTCATGTTCGCGAAACAGCTTGATCCCGGTTTCGACCAGATCGCGAATGATCGACTCAACATCGCGCCCGACATAACCGACTTCGGTGAACTTAGTGGCCTCAACCTTGATAAAGGGCGCATTGGACAGCTTGGCCAGGCGGCGCGCGATTTCGGTTTTGCCGACCCCGGTTGGGCCGATCATGAGAATATTTTTCGGCGTTATTTCGTCGCGCATCCGCTCGTCGAGCTGCATGCGCCGCCAGCGGTTGCGCAGGGCGATGGCCACGGCGCGCTTGGCGTCATCCTGGCCAATAATGTGTTTGTCCAACTCATGGACGATTTCTCTCGGTGTCATTGTCGACATAGTACCCTCGTACCTGAAATGGCCTGACGCAAACGTCTGATCGCGTCAGGTGTGGCCTTGGCTTGGCTGCCAACGCCCGGTGAACGGATTTACAGCGTCTCGACAACCACACTGTGGTTGGTAAATACGCAAATGTCTGCCGCCAGCGTCATGGCCTTTTCGGCAATGGTTTTAGCGTCGAGGTCGGTGTTGTCATAGAGTGCGCGGGCTGCGGCGAGGGCATAGTTGCCGCCCGAGCCGATCGCGATGACGCCATGTTCCGGTTCGACCACATCGCCTGTGCCTGAAATTAGCAGGGAGGTCTCGCCATCGGCGACCAGGAGCAGGGCTTCTAGGCGCCGAAGGGCCCGGTCGGAGCGCCATTCTTTGGCCAGCTCGACTGCGGCGCGGGTCAGGTGGCCGCTGTGCTGCTGCAGGTGGGCCTCGAATTTTTCAAATAACGTGAAGGCATCGGCGGTGCCACCGGCAAAGCCGGCGATCACCTGGTTCTGATACAGGCGGCGCACCTTGCGGGCATTGCTTTTTAACACGGTATTTCCAAGAGATACTTGACCATCGCCGGCGATGACGACCTGGTCATTGCGGCGGACCGCAACAATCGTTGTCATGAAGGAGCTGCCTATCTATGAATTCAACCAACTATGTGGGGACGTCGGCTCTGGTTTAAAAGGTGGCCAGTGAATTTAGCGGCGTGCTCGGCAGAGCAGTGCGACAAATGGAGTTCGACCAAGGGCCGAACCCGTAGCGGGCATTATTGGCTCTT
>Ga0307488_10005699_pt1 | contig 10284 bp, 10 predicted proteins | sample SB02metaG_FD_202248 | JGI IMG/M metagenome (GOLD analysis project Ga0307488, IMG submission 202248) | Sea-ice brine microbial communities from Beaufort Sea near Barrow, Alaska, United States - SB 0.2 | ecosystem: Environmental > Aquatic > Marine > Coastal | place: USA: Alaska | collected...
GCTTTAGCGGCTGCATTTGCTCCACCTACATTACCAGTTGGATCAACTTCACCTGTTTTATTTGCATTATAGAAATTTTGTGCTGCTTTTCTTTGTTCTTCTGTTGCATCAGGATCTTGAAAAATACTATTAGCTTGATCTGCTGTTGTTACTACTACAGGTTCGCCTGTTGTAGTTGTTCTATCTTTTTCTTGGTTAGCAGCACTCATTGGATCATTTTGACCAACAGTTGTTCTATCTTTTTCTTGGTTAACAGCACTCATTGGATCATCTGGATCGACTTTTATTGTATCAATTTTGTTAGCATTGCCGCCGGCTGCATCTATTTTATCAATTATTTCTTCTGCGTCTTGTTTATCTCGAATGCCAAACAGACTAAGAAAACTATCAACTATGCCTTCTTCAATTTTTTGATTTTTATCTAAATCTACTTCTGTATATAAATTTGAAATATTTATGAAATCTTTAATATCTTTCATCTTAACCTCCTACTACTGCTTTTGCATTTTCAGCATCAGTAATATCTTTGGATTCGCCTTTTGGAGCACCTTCCATAGGATCAATTTCACGTTCTTTCCGAGCTGTTTCTAATTCTTTTAATAGGTCCATTACCCTTGTTGCACCAACTTCGCCCTGTGCGCTTGCACCACCTAATTCTTCAGTATTAAGTTTTGCTTCATACGGGCCATCAGTTTTAACTGATTGCTGTGCTTCAATAGGATCAAATTCGCCACGCACAATTAAGTGGCTATGCGGAACACTACAATTTGCAACTAGGTACTGTTCTAACATATGTGCTGTTGTTGGGTATTTAAGATCAGCTTCGTAATGCGTTACTTCCATATTTTGTAACTGCGGAAAGTCTGCTGGTTTTTCTGTTATAGGAGCTCTTTTTCCTGTACTAAGTTTAATAACTTCATACTTGTTAAGATTAGTCTCCATTGTATCTACGAATCCTTCAGGCACTTCGCCTGCTACTCGTATAAAAAATTTATATGTCTTTTCAGACTCTGTTAAAAATTGTGCAAATGTTTTCATGGTGTTTTCCTATTATAAACTATTTATCCATACTTTTCAATTTTTCTAATAAACTATTACGGTCTGTAACAACATAACCGTCTCCGTTTACAATATCGCCGCCCATTGGAGTATCATTATCTAGTTTTTCTTTCTTTAATTGTAGTTCAATCATCTTAAGTTTTTTATCCATTTTTGCAACTTTTGCATCTAAGGATGTTTTAAGCATTGAACCTGCTACTTCAAAAACTCTTCCACTATATCGTGCTTCAACATTCATCCCTAGATCCATTAAGTCTTCATAACTTTGTCTTGCTGCGGTTGCAATATCATTAAGCTCGTCGTCGGCTTTATCGCCTAGTCCTTTGACACTAGGCAAAGCACTAGCAATTTTATCAAATTCAGCTATATCTCTCATAGTATCTTGTTGTTCGACAACAGCTGATTTTGCTTTAGTTTCATTCTGAGCTTCAGATATTAAATCTTTTGAGTCAGGTAAGTTTAAAAGTTCTTCAAGTTTTTTCGTCATAGTGTGTAACCTTTATATACACACTTATTTATCGGTTATCGTCGACCGTTGTGAAAAATGTCGTCCTCAGTTACAATGCGAAATTGTATGTTATTTTGCTTACAGTAAGCAGATGCAGCTTCCCATTTAGCTTGATTAACTATCCAAGCCGCTTGATTATGTCTACTACGCCCTAATTTTTCTCGATGCGTTTGATTAGCTGGCTTAACTTCTATAAGTTCTACTTTTTGTTTGCCGCCTCTATCAGCATATGCAATAAAGAAGTCTGGCACATATATTGTTTGTTTGCCAGTTAATGGATTTCTGTAAGGTATCTTAATTGCTTCGCTTGCCCACTTATCAACAGCAGGATGGTTGTCGCAAAAATTCATAAAAGCAAACTCCCAACTCGAGCGATATGTTGGAGTTTTTGTTCCTATGTATTTTTCTGGAAATTTGCAGTTAAATTTACCTTGAGCAAATCTAGCCATATTACACTACTACATTGCGTTTTTCTAAAGTACTAGTAGAGTTTGAAAGTTTAAATCCTAAAGTACTAGTCGATAATCTATTGTAGTTAAGTACTTCTGTTACAACAGTGCTTAATTGAATTCCATCTAGGTTTTTTAATGTATCAAGTAATTCAAATACATTAACATTATCTATTTTAGCTTGGTTAAGTAAAATAGTACTTGTACTAATTGCTGCAGGTTTTTCAAAACCACGCTTTAAGAAGAATCCAATAACAGCGTCAACTTCGTTGGACGGAAATGATAATTTCTCTGTAAAATAGTTATCAAAAAATTCAGTAACTCTTTTATCGCTGTTTGTAGTTGTAGTTGGTAAGCTGCTCATATTATGTTCCTAATACTTGTTTTTCTAATGCGGCCATTTCCATAGGATTGGTTCTTACTGTTTCGTATGCCGCTTTGCCTTGTGCAATGCTGCCGCCAGTTAGTGATTGGTAATTTTTAGTATGTTGTTTTTGCATTGCACTATCTAGTGCGGCAGGATTATTTTTTAAGAAAGACTTACTACTTGTAAATGCTGCTACTGCGGCTACTCCTGCTGTAGCTAATAACAAGTTTTTGCCTCCGCCACTGCCTCCGTTTTTAGGAAACAATGTTTGTGCAACTCCGCTTACGTTTATTCCTGTTGCAGCTCCTAACGCACCAGTTAGTATATTAAATCCTTCTTGACGCAATCCGTCTTTAGATAACCCTCTAACGTTACCTATTAAATTTGCACCCATTAATACAGCAAGTAACGGATTATCATATGCTTCGCCACTAGCAATAAAGTCGTATAAACTAAATGCACCTTCAATAGCAGATCCTAATGTTCCGCCGCCTCCGCCAGCAAGCGATATTGGACTAGGAGTAGTATCGTAATGATCTTGTCCAAATCCAACTGGGTTACCATTGGATCCAGTGTTTACTGCACCACTTTCGTAAAATACTGCTTCATATGCTACTGTTATTTGATTTTGTAATGTGCCTGCTCCGTCACTGTTATCAACATTGTCGTGACTCCAAGCAGTAAGCATAGGATTAACAAGGGTGTAAGTAACATATTCACCTCTTGCCATAGTACTAATACGTATTTCTTTAAAGAATGGTACCCCTGGATTATTAACATCCATACCGTATTTGTACTTGTTCATTGACGTGCCTAAGAAAGTATTATGCGGCTTTACTGAATATGCACGGCCTGCATTTATACGTTGATTTCCGTCTGCATAATAGTATCTATAATATGCTTGTAAAAGAGCAGTAGTTAGTCCTTGATTATCGTCATGAAATGTTATGTTGCACGGCTCGTATGTAATACCAGTTTGCACATTTTTAATTCTATTATATTTTTTCTTTTGTTCGACATTAGCAGTGTAACTAGGTAAGTCTGCACTTTTAACTAACATACCAATTTCATTAAGTGGCCCGCCACTAAACAACTTTGGTATTAAACTTTGTCCTTCTGAAGTAACTACAAACTGTACATGATAGTTAAATTTACTTCGAGGTGCAAGTCGCATGTTTGCATCAACATACAATCGTGAAGCATGTTGCCAGTCACCTAAATTTCCTTTAGGACTTAACGCTCCTGCTGCTATACTATCTAATAATCCATTGAACTTATTTGCCATACTAATATTTATCCTACTTATTAAAGTATGTATATAAAAGGATAGAGGAGCACAACGGCTCCTCTATTAAGACTAAATGAATATTATTGTTATTATGCGCCGCCGCCAGTTACTGCTGTGTTAACTGTACGCCCAACTGCTGTTCCAATTCCTGTACCTTGTGGTGACTGGATTGCGTTATCATAGCGTATTGCTAGTGTTACACTTACTGGATCAGTTGAGTTTGAATATGCTAAACTATTATAGTTTGCACTTTCACAGTAACAACCGTATAATTCAAATGTTTCTAATACATTTGGTATATTGGCTCCGTTACCGCCGTCTAAGATTTCAATACGTGTTACGAATTTATAATCTTGTCCTGATGCTGCACTTGACTGTTCATAAAAGTCAAATTGTTTCTGTAGTTGTTCACCAACTAGCTTTTGCACATTGTTGTTTACATCTTCACGTAAGTTAAGTGTAATTGGTTCCCAACTATGCTTACCTGCTAGGTAAACACGTGAGTTGTAAACATCTAGTGTCATCTGTTCAAAACTTACATTTGGACGAGTTACGTCAATAACTTGTTTTGTAAGTTCTGTAGTTGGTGTACTAACGCCAAAGTTTTCTAAGCTCACTCTAAAGCGATACTGTAACTTGGGCATTAAAAGTCCCTGATTACTAGCGGAATCTCCGCTAGCCAGTGGAACTGTAATTTTTGATAGTGTTGAAATTGCCATTTAGTCTGCTCCTGTTAATAGTATTTATCAGTTTATAGTCCTGATATTTCACCAGTATTTTTAAGTCTTAGTGGTATGTAAATAAACTCTACTGCTTTAACAGGCTCAATAGCAATGTCTAAGTATAGCTCATTCTTATCAATTCTGCTTGGAGTATTGTTTGACTCATCACACACTACCAAATAGTCGTATAATCCACGTTGACCAACTAACTCAAGTAATAAACTTTCAGCTGCTTGCTTAATCTCATCACGTGTGATTTTATCATTTGGTTCAAAGATGTAAGGCTTAGCTAAAGTGTTTAACTGACTACGTAGATAAATTACAAGTCTTGCAACGTTTATTCTATCTAATGCACTTGCGCCTCTTGCACGAGTTTTTTGTCCAAAGTTTACAAGTCCAGCGCCTGTTATAAACGTAATTGGGTTAACGTTGCTACTATAAAGTGTATCACGTTGTCCTTCATTAAGTGCTACTGCAACAAATTCGCCTTCGTTATTTACATAACCTGTTGAACTTGCGTTTGTAACTCCTCCACGTCTTGTACCTGCTGGTGCAAACCATGGATAGCTAACTTGGTCACTTAGTGCAATAGTTCTTAGCATCATATGACTTGGCGGAACAACAACGTTGTTTCCTGCATTGTCACTACTAAATCCTGATGGATAAAATACACCTAAGTATTCATCACGGCTTACAAGTCCGTCATCGTTATCTTCTACGGCTGTATTAACATTTGTTGCCCATTCATTTAATGAAGTTGCATCTGGTGTTAAACGGAATGGTGCATCGCCTATAATAAACGCTGTTAAGCCTCTATCATAGTTTAAGCTAATCATTTCACCAATTAGTTCTGGATAAGCTGGTGTAGCCATTACGTTAAACAATCTTGACTCATCATCTCTAATATCGTCATTACTGTTAACTACTGCTTGTAACGATTGTACAACAACTTTACGCTGTGCTTTACGTCCAAAGCTACCTGAACCATCAGCTTGGTTGCCTGACTCAGTTACCCATCTGTGTGGATAGTAATTAGCCATTGACTCGTCTGCCATACGCTTGTTAACTGTTGTTGTGTCTACATAGTTGCGCTCAAAACGCTTAACATTAAATCCGCTTCTACGTAAGTTCCATAGCAACATACCTTTTGGATATAGTGCTGGATCTGGAGCATCTGGGTCTAAATAATTACTTGCAAGTAATGCAGGTATTGTACCACTTGGTGCAACAGTTGAAGTTCCAGCGCCTGTACCATAACGTGCATCTGCAAATAGCATACCGTCTTCTGTAGTTTGATCACTACTATCTAAAGGTGTTCCCCATTTTTGTGCTGTAGTTCCTGAAATATTTACGTTGTAACGATATACAGTTGGATAGTTTTCTAAGTCTGCTGTACTAATCCACAAATCACCTGTTACAAGTGCGCTTCCGTCACTTTGTTGTATTGGCATGCTTGCTGAAACAATTGGTCCTGCTGGATCTGCTGTATTAAATGCTGTTGAATCTGCATAACCTACCCAAGTTGTACCATTATGATAAAGTATGTCTACTTCGTCAACAATACTATTGTACCATAATTGGCCTTGTGTTGCTAATGATGTAACTGCACTAGCACTTGCTGTATATGTTAATACACGCCAGTTAGTAGCTTGGAATTGCTTTGGACTAGTTGCGTTTGTTGTACCATCTACAAATGCTAAGTTAGATGTACTTGTAGGATCAGTACTTGCAAAAGGTTTAAATCCAATACCGTTTAGTAATCCTGTTGTGTCAACAAATTTAATTTCGCCGCCTTGTGCATGACTAATTACAATTCTATTTGATGCATCAACTGATGCACTAACATTTTGTGCGCCTGCAGATGTAATTGCTGCTGCAATTAAGTTAGCATCTCCGCTTGCACTACCTGTTGTTACAACGTTTGCTGTTACTGCTACACTATATGCTGCACTACCTTTGTTTGTACTACTAATAGTAAAGTTGTGTGTGCCTGCACCAGGTGCTGCACCTGTAACTGCTGCACTAGTAATTGCAGTTGTACCGCTTGCTTGTCTGCGGAAAATTGTAAAGTTGCCTAATGGTTGTGTATCAGATGCTACGTTTGTTTTTGCATATAGATCACCAATTGCTAAGTTTGCACCGCCGCCTGTTGAATCTAACGCAAATAATGCAGCTGCAGAATTATCATACAATGGAGCTAATTTTGCGTCCCATAGTAATGTTGTAGCGTTCCATAGTTTAACATCTAATTTTGCTCCGCCATTTGGTGTAGTTGTTTTAAACCAAATACTACCACTTGGACGTGGGCGTGTATCCGATGACTTCCATTCTGGAACACTTGTATGTGCTGAAATTTGTAATTGTGGTGGATAAAATGTCCCTGCTGTTATTCCAAGTTCTGTAAGTCTAGTTGCATCACCACCGATTACAACTGGTCCTCCTAAACTCGAATCGTCAGCACCTGAGCTTGATCCATTACTGTAAATTTCTAAAAATCCGTCTACTGCTGCGGCTGAAATCTCTCCGCCTAAACCAATACCGTTGTTAATTGCTTGTGCAACATCTGATACAGTACCAGCACCTACAGAAACTGTAGAGCCGTTAATTGTAATATCAGCTGTTCCTGCAAAACTTGGATTAGCAACAGAACCTTTTATAGTAGGAAAACTCTTAGTCCAATCATTGCTTCCAACTTCAACCCACGAACCTCCTGAGTTTTTGTACCATAACTTGTTAATTGTTGTTACTGCTATAATTACATAATCGCCAATAGCACCTATTGATGCAAGTGGAGCGTAATCTCCGCCGTCGTAATCAACTACTTCGTTCTGTTTAAAAATTACTGTAGGCGTCTTTGTTGTAAAAGTTTGCCCGCCGGTAGTGTTAACAGCATTGCTATTCCACTGTTGAATACCGTATCTAGATCCATCTGTATCAAACCAATATGTACCTGATAATGGATTTGCGCTTGGTGCATCAGCTGTAGCTTCTAGTTCGCCTAGATCAACGTCTGCTCTTACAACATATGCTCTGTTGCTTACGCCAAGTAATGAATATGCAGCCTGTAAGCCGTATTCATTTAACTCTCCGCCATGTACTGGATTGTTATTTGTATCTGTCTTAAATATTGGATCACCAAAGGTGTCCGCCAAATCTCTTTGTGATGTTAGCAAGTAAGGTTTACCTGCATTTGCTTTTAGTGTACCTGCTGCTGTTCCTGTGCCTGCTGCATTCTTTTTATTCGATGCACTAGCAACAAAAACCATAGGTACTGTACCCGGTTCCGCTGGTGTGTAAAAACTTTCGTCTATTACGGAAACCTGTACTCCTGGTGATGTTAAAGCCATATTATTTCTCCTGTTGGAATCATTTGCTATTTGTATTTAGCATATAATAATAAAAAGGTATATGTTTACGCCATAAAAAAGGGGCCGAAAAGGTGAGGTAAATACAATATGAGACCTTTATGTGAATGTAAGCAAAGACCAGCCGCTATAAACTACAAAAAAGGTAGTAAGGTATACTATAGAAAAAAATGCGAACGTTGTTTGAAGCATGGATTAAAGTACGATATTCCTAAATGGAAACAACGCGGATACGATAAGAAAAACACTTGTGAAAAATGTAACTTTACATCAAAGCATCCAGAACAATTTAATGTCTTTCATATCGACGGCGATCTTAATAATTGTAGTGTAATTAATCTAAAAACTATATGTGCCAACTGTCAGCGTATTACGCAGAAACAAGGTGTTCGATGGAAGCAAGGTGATCTTGTACCTGATCTTTAAGATTGTCTAATGTTCCGTTATTGTCTACTTCATTATCAAAATTTACATTAGCCCAAGCCCACTCACTAGCATGTACTTCTTTAGGCTCAACTCCAATGTCTTGATACATACGAAACCAAACAGGATCAGGCCCTCTCATAACTCTCCATACTTTTCCGTTAAGCTCATTAATCACTTTTGCTTCATTTGGAAAACGTACATCGGGTATTACATATTTTTGCTTAGGATTTCTTAATATTTCTTGTTTAACTAAACTTACCCATATTCCGTCATAAAACCCATTACGCATACAGTCAGTGCCAAACTCTTGTAATACTAGTCTTGGCGTAATTCTACGTCCTGTTTCTTTAGACCAAAAGTCGTCTTTTTGTTCTCGCCATTCGCGTGATTTATCAGTGTCACCTTCAAGCATATGTCTTGGCCAACTAAACATAGTAGATACACTATCTTTAAGTTTGTCAGCAAAACTTAGTTTTTTAAAATCGTGTTGTTCTACAAGAATGTCTGCGGCTGTACCTTTGCCGCTACCTATTAATCCACAGATGCCAATAATCATAAATGTTCCTTAATTTAAGTATATATTATAATACAAAAAACTAAGTTTGTCAAGTGATTTTTAACCTATTGTAAAGCCGTAACCTGTGCCGCCCGGAACTGCTAATGATACTTCGTTTTCTAGCTTTTCCATTTCTTGCTGTGCTTCTGATTTTAAACTTTGCCCGTTTAATGAAGTGCCGCCTTGTGGTCCAGCAATAGTAGCAAACTTTTCTCTAGCTTCGCCAAGCATATACTTACAAGCTGCAAGTGTATAATCTTTGATCCATTGTTGTGCTAGATAATCGTTTATTAGATTCTCATCTGGTCTATAATTATAGCAATATAATAATAGTGTTTCGTTACCTCTAGGACGTTGTAATAGTGTAAGTTTCTTTGTTTGACTATTCCATTTAAATTCTATAAATGATCCAAACATTCTTCCTACTAGTTCTTGATATTGGGAGAACATATCATACGTTGCAAGGCCGCCTAAATTAGAACTCGATAACAAGTATGCATTAGTATATGCCAAGTTAAACGGTTCAAACATAGTTCCGCCGTCTCCGCCACCAGATCTAGCACCGACACTTCTTCGAAATAGTCTTCGAACTTCAACTATTTCATCAGGTAATGTGTATTCGTTTTGATCTATTATAGTTGGCATAAAAAAGTATGACTCTTCTACAGAATTATCACTACGTTGCCTAAACCTTGTCAATGCTTTTGTAAGAGCAGTGTCATAATGTATAGGATCAAGTTCTACATCGACCATGCCGCCGCCTAGCATTGTGTGTACATAGTCAAATATATTCTGTTTGTTTATTGCCATAATTAATGTCTCCGTAGTATTTATCGTATTGTACAACTATCGATAAATATGTATATGCCAAGATTAAGTTTATATAAACCACAACGCGGTAATGATTACAGTTTTATAGACAAGCAAGTCTATGAGATGTTCACTATTGGCGGTACAGATATTAATATACATAAGTTCCTAGGTGCTGAAAATCCTAGTGAAGCTGATGCTACTGCTGACCAACCAAGGTATGATGCAGTTAAAGAAACAAATATTCAAGATTTATTATTTCTTGAAAATAGAGATAGAAAATATGATCCTGATGTTTACACTATGCGGGCCATATACAATGTTCAAGATATAGATTTTAACCTAAGTCAATTTGGATTGTTTTTAAGCAATGATACTTTGTTTATGACTATACATATAAACAGTAGCGTAAAAACTATTGGACGAAAAGTTATTGCAGGAGATGTAGTAGAAATACCGCATTTAACAGACGAATATGCATTAAATGATTTATCGTATGCAATAAAAAGATTTTATGTTGTAGAAGATGTAAACCGTGCAGCTGAAGGATTTTCACAAACTTGGTATCCACATTTATACAGGCTAAAACTAAAGCAAATAGTAGACGCACAAGAATACAAAGAAATTTTAGACTTGCCTGCACAAGAAGGTCAAGATGGTGAAAATACATTGCGTAATATGTTAAGTACATATGACAAGGAAATGCAAATTAACAATGCTGTAGTTGCTCAAGC
>Ga0307488_10005700_pt1 | contig 10284 bp, 9 predicted proteins | sample SB02metaG_FD_202248 | JGI IMG/M metagenome (GOLD analysis project Ga0307488, IMG submission 202248) | Sea-ice brine microbial communities from Beaufort Sea near Barrow, Alaska, United States - SB 0.2 | ecosystem: Environmental > Aquatic > Marine > Coastal | place: USA: Alaska | collected 2017-05-06
TGAGATGGAAGAATTAAAAGCATTACATACAAAAGTGCAAGGACATGTTGGTGTTGACACAGAACTTGATGACAAAATTACAGCACAATTAAATAGATATTTAAAATTAGTAAAAGATCCAGCAGCAGCTAAAACAACTACCGACCAAGAAGGTGGTGTTGCACAAGGCATGGATCAAGCAGATGCAGCAGATGCAGGCAAGCCGCCTAGTAAAGAAGTTCAAATTATGCCAAACGGCAAAACTGGCAATTTTAATATTGATAGATCTAAGCCATACGTTGATAAAGATGGTGTACGCACATACGGTGACGCTGAGCAACTTAAAAAAATGTTTCCAAATGAAAAGGAATTTAACGATCCATTGATGGCGAAAGGGGCTGCCGATCCCCAAAAACAGTTACAGAGCTCTTCTGAGACAGTACGTTTAGGTAAAGCTGAACTTAATAAAACTATTGATGCTGCGATAGCAGCTGGTGGTGATCCTACAAGAGTACATATGGCTATAAGTAAGGCAATTTCTGATGCTTCACAAAAAGAAGCTAAAAAATTAGGCATGAAGAACGACCGGGCAGCAAAATTAGTTATTCAACGATCAGCATTTGGTTATATGAATAAAAAGTATCTAGGCGGTGATGACAGAAACTTTAAGATTGGCAACACTGTAGACATGGTTGGTCAAATACTACAGAAAAATCAACCACAAGGAAGAAACGTTAATAAAACAATCAACGGATTGCGAGATCCGTTTGCTAGTAATAGTCAGCAAGCAGGAACACCAAACGCAGAATTAGACGGCCAACAACGTGGCGTACAAACAGCAAGTAAGGATAACAACATGAAAAAAGCAATTAGAGAAGCATCGATGAATATATCAATTAATGGTGATAGTGCAGCAGAAGTTGCTGAATTAGCTGGCATCCTTAAAAATGCAGGTATGCATGATGCAAAACCAGTAAGTGATATATTACCAAGACCGGGCGAAAAGCCAGCAATGGCTATGGATCCACACGCACATATGGACGGACATGATGACATGGTATCTAAAATGAGAATGATGGATGAACCAGCACCAGACGATAGCCCATGCGGAATGGGTGAAGAAGAAGTTGTAGGAGAAGAATGGGATAACTCCCCAGACGAAAGCTATGCTGACGTACAAACAATGACTAAAGATTTAAGTGGTGGTCTAAACCGTGAAAAGAAATCTTATCCAAAAGTAGCAGGCGGAGATAATCCAATGGCAATTGAAACTTCGATTAAAGAACAGCTTTGGGCAGCATTAAACGAAAAGATGATTGAGGGTGACAAAAAGCGTGGCAAGATGAAGACACTAAAAGCATCACGCGGCTATGGCGAAGACATTAAAACAACTGAGGGCTCTAAAGGTAAAAAGAGTCGTGGTAAGAAGTCAAGAGGTTAATTGGGAAGAATATTTCCAACACATTAAACCTGTATGTCCTTGGAGTGGCGCAGCTCATAAAAAAGGCGAAATAAAAATTATACAATGGTCTGGAGAGATTGAGCCACTAGGCAACAACCAGGCCATTATTTATGTTTGTCCTAAACTTAATCGTAGACGTTTAAAAAAATTACACAAAAAAATTGACAACGGCGAATATGAATGGCTATGGAGTGAACCAACCAACGGCCCTAATGCATCACCAGTACCTGTGCTAATACAACAGGACAAACGTAAGCTGTTTGATCTTAGATTCGATACAGGCTACTATGACAATATTATAGGTTAAATACAGTATGAGCAAAAGTTTAGATGGTGTACTAACCAAAAAAGCAAATAAACAAGAAACATTTACAAACGGGCAAGTTGAAGAACTAATGAAGTGTATGGATCCTAACGAAGGATATTTACATTTTGCAAGAGCGTTTGCATATATTCAGCATCCTGTAAAAGGCAAACTATTGTTTGATCCTTATGAATACCAACTACGTTTGATGCACAGTTATCATAACTATCGATTTAATATTAATATGATGCCTAGACAGACGGGTAAAACTACTTGTGCGGCGATTTATTTGTGTTGGTATGCTATGTTTAGTCCAGATCAAACTATTCTTATTGCGGCGCACAAGTATACAGGCGCACAAGAAATTATGCAACGTATACGTTATGTATACGAATTATGTCCAGATCATATTAGAGCAGGTGTTACTAACTATAACAAAGGTTCGATTGAATTTGAAAATGGATCACGTATTGTTAGTGCCACTACAACAGGCAACACAGGACGTGGTATGTCCATATCATTATTATACTGTGATGAGTTTGCATTTGTACAACCTAATGTTGCTACAGACTTTTGGACATCTATTTCACCTACACTAGCAACAGGTGGTAGAGCTATTATTACTAGCACACCTAATAGTGACGAAGATACATTCGCTACTATTTGGAAGCAAGCTGAAGATAAATTTGACGAACACGGCAATGAACAAGAAGTTGGACTAAATGGATTTCATAGCTTTCGCAGTTACTGGAACGAACATCCTGACAGAGACGACATATGGAAAGAAGAAGAACTTGGACGCATTGGCGAAGAAAGATTTAGACGCGAATATGATTGTGAATTCTTAGTTTATGACGAAACATTAATCAATGCAATTAAGTTAGCTACACTAGATGGCGAAAGTCCTTTAGTAAATATGGGCCAAACACGCTGGTATAAAAAACCAACAGGCGATTTTACATATGCTGTTGCACTTGATCCGTCAATGGGCACAGGTGGCGATAATGCAGCAATACAAGTGTTTGAACTACCTAGCTATGAACAAGTAGCAGAGTGGCAACATAATACAACAGCAATACCTGGACAAATACGAGTGCTTGCAGATATATGCAAATACTTGCAACAAGAAACTGGAAACGGTAATGGTATATATTGGAGTGTAGAAAACAACGGAATTGGAGAAGCTGCACTTATTGTTATTAACGACTTTGGTGAAGAAAACATTCCAGGGCTATTTGTTAGTGAACCTATACGCAAAGGACATGTGCGTAAATTCCGTAAAGGATTTAATACTACCCACGGTACTAAAATTACAGCATGTAGTAGAATGAAAACTATGATTGAAAACGATAAAATGGTTGTACATTCAAAACCATTTATATCAGAACTTAAAAATTACGTAGCAACTGGGTCTAGTTATAATGCAAAACTAGGACAAACAGATGATTTAATTAGTGCAACATTACTTGCTATTAGAATGATGGCTGTACTTAAAGATTGGGATCCTAGAATATATAATACATTTACACAAGCAGAACAAATAGATGATTACGAAGCACCAATGCCTATCTTCATAAGCAGCAACTATTGATAAATACTATACAATGAAAAATTTAGATCTAATATCAGAAGAACTTTTTAATAAAATACGAGGACGTTTTCCTAGTGTTACTATCGGCGATGCCGAAGGAAAAGTAACAAATAAACCTAACGAAGCAAGATTTTTTGACTTTGATTATAACGAAGGCGAGACTAGCTTAGGCAAAGTAAGTATTAGTGTTACTGAAGAAGCAATTGAAGTTATGTACAGTGACAACTTTGTAGGTGAACAAGATGACTTAACAAAGGAAAAATGGTACAACTTTTTAAAAGAACTTAGACAGTTTAGTAAAAAACGTTTAATGAAGTTTGATACACGTAATATTAATAAGTCGAATTTAGATCGTCGAGATTATGAATTCTTGGCAGCAAACCGCGGAGACAACACAATGAGTGAATCAAAAATGTACGGAACTAATAAACTTAGTTACCAGAATGTAGATAATGCTAGAATAGTCATTAAACATACAGAAAGCGTAAATCCAGAACTTGGTAAGTCGCGTACAAGAAATATTGGAAAAATATATATTGAAAGTTCCGATGGCGAACGATTCTTATATCCATACAAGCACCTAACTGGTGCAAGAGCAATGGCAAGACACGTTGCTGAAGGTGGTAAACCTTTTGATGATTTTGGAACACATATTGTAGGCCTAAGTGAAGAGATGAATAAACTCCGCAAGTTTAAATCTTATATGGGTCGCTCAGCTGTAATGGCAGAAAGCCTAGCAGGCTATATGGATGTTGTTAAAGATCGTATCGGTACAGTAAAGAAAACAATTGAGTCATTACAAAAGCCAAAGTTTTATGCAGAAACTCTTGCATCGTTTGTAAAGCCTATGATGGAAGATGTTCCAACTGATGTTGCAGAGAATTGGGTAGACCAATTAACTATTAAACAGTTCAATGAAGAATTAAAAGATGTATTTCCTTACATATATAACTTAGTAAGTGAAGCAACAAAAGCAAAAGATATTACAGCAGAAGATATGTTAGGCGAAGGAAGTCCAGTTGATGATGTTGAAGTAAATGCACCAGCAGAAACATATAAAGTTTCACCTGGTGACACAATATATTCAATTGCTGAAAAATTCCAAAATGCTAATTTCCAAGGCGCTGACATTAAAGAAGCAGTAAAAGAAATAATGATGCTTAACAATATTTCAGATCCAAAAGCATTACAAGTTGGACAGGTGATAGAAATGCCATACTTTATGGGAACAGGTCCAGACGGCGGTTCACGTGGATTGCCACCTGGTGGGTTTGACAAGTACGGCGAAGAGATTGAAAACAGTTTTGAAGACATGATGGGACAGTTTGCAGAAGCAAAAGAAGAAATGTGTCCGGAAGCATGTTGTGGTAAGCCTATAAAAGAATGTAAGTGCGGACCTGACTGTGAACATTGTGACTGTCACGAAAAGAATAAAATGAACGAAGCTGGTGGCAAAGATCACGATGACGACGGAGATGTTGATTCAGATGATTATATGGCCGCAAAAGATAAAGCAATTAAAAAAGCAATGGGAAAAGGCGACAAAGAAGTAGAAGAACAAAAGATACCAGTAACAGAATTTGTACTATCTTTGTTTGACAGAGACCAAGGAACATTTCCAAAAGGCGAAACAGCGGTATTAACAGCCATTGAAAAAGATTATGGTGAACAGTATATTGAACCAGCAAAGCAGTTTATCGAGCGTATTCAGTCAACATTCGAACAGTATGCACAAGAAGAGCCGATGATAGACCAAGAACCAGAAGGCACAGTAATGGAGCCTACAATTGAGCAAGACGAATACATGATGGGACAATTTGCAGAATCAAAAAAGAAAACAGAAGCTCAAGAAATAAGAGAACTAGGCAATAGATTAATGAGATTAGCAGGACTATAAGTCCTGTTATAAGTTTTTATGTATTTTCTTTAAAAAAACACTTGACATTGTGAGTAGTATAGTATATAATAATAACTGTGCTACAAACTAAAAGGCACTAAGGTAACATTTGTTACCTGCACATAGGCAACATATAGGAGGCAAAAACTATGGCATCATTAGCAGAAATCCGAGCCAAGCTCAAAGAACAAGAGTCAAACGCAGGCGGAAACAGAGGACCACAAGGTCCAAACCCAATTTACCCATTTTGGAATGTCAAAGAAGGCGAATCAGCAACGATGCGTTTCTTACCTGACGGCGATCAAGACAACACTTTCTTCTGGAAAGAACGTTTAATGATCAAACTTCCATTTAGTGGAGTAAAAGGCGACACGTCATCTCGCCCAGTACAGGTACAAGTACCTTGTATGGAAATGTACGGCGATAGCTGTGGTATTTTACAAGAAGTCCGCGGTTGGTTTAAAGATCCATCATTAGAAGATATGGGTCGTAAGTATTGGAAGAAGCGTTCTTATATCTTCCAAGGCTTTGTAACCGAAAATCCATTAACGGATGACGAATCACCTGAGAACCCAATTAGACGTTTTATTATTGGACCACAAATTTTCCAAATTATTAAAGCTGCACTAATGGATCCAGATATGGAAGAATTACCAACAGATTATACTGCTGGTGTAGACTTCCGTCTTAACAAAACATCAAAAGGTGGTTATGCTGACTATGGCACAAGTAATTGGGCACGTAGAGAGCGTCCATTAGATGATGCACAGATGAATGCAGTTAATACACATGGACTGTTTAATCTAAGTGACTTCCTACCTAAAAAGCCAGGTGAAATTGAAGTTAAAGTGATGAAGGAAATGTTTGAAGCATCGGTAGATGGTGAAGCATACGATCCAGATCGTTGGTCACAATACTTCCGTCCAGCAGGCATGCAATCACGTACTGGTGATCCAAATAAGACATCATCAGGTGGTACAGCAACGTCAATGACATCTGCACCAACTCCACAAGCACCCGTTGCAGAAACTGCTCCAGTAGCACCAACACCCCCAGCACCAGAAGCGGCACCTGCTCCAGTAGCAGAAACAGCAACTCCGGCAGCTGGAGACGGCGCAGACATTCTTGCAATGATACGTGCAAGACAAGGTCAGTAACATAATAATACCTCTACTAACGAAATCGAGAACTGAGATTCATGCTATTAGCTGTCAACGTTCCAAAAGTTAGTAGAGGCACTTTTTAGATAGGAGAAAACATGGCTAAATCGTTTGACGTTAGCAAGTTCCGCAAGGACTTAACTAAAAGTATCTCAGGCATGAGTACTGGATTTAACGATCCTACTGATTGGATCAGTACAGGATCATATGCACTAAACTACCTTATCTCAGGAGACTTTCATAGAGGAGTTCCATTAGGTAAGGTAACAGTGTTTGCAGGTGAATCAGGAGCAGGTAAGAGTTATTTCTGTTCAGGTAACATTGTAAAACACGCACAGGATCAAGGTATCTTTGTAGTACTAATTGACTCAGAGAACGCACTTGATGAGAGCTGGCTACAGGCTCTACAAGTTGACACTAGCGCAGAGAAACTTCTCAAGCTAAACATGTCAATGATTGATGATGTGGCAAAAACTATATCAACATTTATTACAGACTATCGTGCTATGGATGAAGAAGATCGTCCTAAAGTATTGTTTGTAGTTGACTCGTTAGGTATGTTACTAACACCTACTGATGTTGATCAGTTTAATAAGGGCGACATGAAAGGTGATATGGGGCGTAAGCCTAAAGCACTAACTTCATTAGTCCGTAATACTGTTAACATGATTGGCTCATTAAACGTTGGACTAGTATGTACTAATCACACATATGCATCGCAAGATATGTTTGACCCAGATGATAAGATCAGTGGTGGTTCGGGCTTTATCTATGCATCAAGTATTGTTGTTGCAATGAAAAAGATGAAGCTAAAAGAAGATGAAGACGGCAACAAGATCTCAGAAGTTATGGGTATACGTGCTGGTTGTAAAGTAATGAAGACACGCTATGCAAAACCTTTCGAAGGTGTGCAGGTTAAAATTCCTTATGAAACTGGTATGAATCCTTATAGCGGGTTAGTTGAATTGTTTGAGAAGAAAGGCTTGTTAGTTAAGCAAGGCAATCGACTCAAGTACATTAATCTAGCAGGCGAAGAAATTCTTGAATATCGTAAGGCTTGGATGGTCGGCGGTAAACTTGATATGATTATGTCGGAATACAACGAAAAACTTGCTCCTGTGGTAAATACCGAGGATGCAATAGAAGTTGATGCAGATCTTGTTGAAGAACTAATCGAGGAGTAAACTATGGACGAAAGTCAAATTGTTGACATATGGACGTTATTTAAAGAATACGTTGATAAGAAAAATACAGAAATTGCAGCAGAAAGATATATTGACATGTTAGCCGATTACGGTGTAGATGATCATACACTTACTAATGCACTTGGTACTGATAGCACATTAGACCATGCAATCAATTATTTTTTAGACGTCGAAGAAGAAAACTTTGCTGACGACGATCCCTGGGATGATGAAGACTAATGGGATGGTATAGTGAAGTTTCGCGTGATGTATCTAAAATACCTGATGCAGTTGCATTTTTTGAAAGCGAGTTACAAGAGGCTCGCCAAGAAGTAAAACTTAAAGGCAATGTTGAACGTGCCGCAGCAGAGATGCCTGGCATTGTTGAACATCGGTTTAATCAGCTACAGGAAATTGAAGCTATACTACACTATTTAAATATTGAACTACGTCGATTACGTAGTTCATTTTTTAAGAAATATCTTGAAAACTACCAACGAGCTCTGTCAAGCCGTGACGTTGAAAAATACGTAGACGGTGAGGCAGATGTCGTTGACTACGAAAAGATAATTAACGAGTTTGCACTAATGCGTAACAAATGGTTAGGCTTGTTAAAAGGTCTTGATCAAAAACAATGGCAAATTACTAACGTAGTTAAGCTACGTGTAGCAGGTATGGAAGACGCAAGTTTGTAAATAAATACTGTAAGGAGTTGCCATGGACGATTTTAATTATTTAATAGATAAGATTTACGATACTGATTTTACTAGGAAACCATTTAGATTTATCTATGTGGAAGACTTTTTTACACAGGATCATTTTGAACGTATAACAGCATGTAAACAGATTAATGTACCTCAGTTTAATAGTGCTGAGCATATGTGTTCAGAGCTTACAACTACATACAAATACAAGCCACAACCATTTCCAGGGTGTACTACAAGTGTACAGTCTTATTTAGAATGGTATAATAATCAAGACAAAGGTAAAGGTGTAGCAAACCAAGATCTGTTAGAAGGATACGGGATAGCGTTTAGACTGAAGCATTATCAAGATAGTATTTTAGAAGAGCTTGTTGCATTTTTTAACAGCGATTCTTGGCACAAATGTATTAAGAAAAAATTTAAAAAGACAGGCGAAACAAGTGTAGATACTGCAATACAAAAATATGTATCAGGTTATGAAATAAGTCCACACCCAGATATTAGACGTAAGTGTGCTACATATATGATCAATATTAATACTGCTCCTGAAGCAGAGCACTTAGGTTTGCACACACACTTTATGACATTCAATGATGACAAAAAGTGGATTGCTGAACAATGGCGTGATAAACAAGACCAAGATACTTGTTGGGTACCTTGGGACTGGGCAACTACAGATTATGAACATAGTAAAAATAATTCTATTACAATGTTTGCACCAGACTATAATACCTTACATGCTGTAAAGTTAGATTACGATCATACTAAACTTCAGCGTACACAAGTGTATGGTAATTTATGGTATACTGGCGACAGCAGGCCATCAGTAAAAAAAGCCAATTGGAAAAGTTTATAGAATGAAAACATATAAAAGAAAAGAAGATAATGTAATATTTCCTTGGTTACAAAAACATCTACAACCACAAACTACTATTGTTGATATTGGTGCTAGAAAAGGAAATTGGTATAGAGAGATTGCAGTATTTTTTCCAGATAGCGAAGCGCATCTATTTGAACCAACACCGAATATTGTAGATCATATTACACGTAAATTTAAAAAAGAAACGCAACATATTCATGGAATTGCGTTAAGTAACGAAAAAGGTACTTTAGATTTTCATATTGACTTAGAACTAGGCGGCTGGAGCGGATTAATACAACAGCGTGAGAATGGACAATACAAAACTATACAAGTGGAAGTAAACACACTTGATTCTTTTAAATTAAAAAACGTTGGATTGATTAAAATAGATGTAGAAGGCAACGAATTAAAAACTATCCAAGGTGCTGAAAAAACAATTAAAAAATATAAACCTATTGTATATTTTGAATGTGCAGATGTGCATATGATAAACTACGATTATGGAAGCGGTGAAATTTTTGATTTTTTTGATAATCTAGATATGAAAGTTCTTGATTTAGATTTAAACACATGCACACGTGAACAACTACAAGCACACACAGCTAGTAAGTCTAGCTTTTATCATAACTTTATTGCAATGCCTAAATGATATACGAACTGCATCGGAGAGTTAAAAACAATATAGGTGACTATTATTGTAATCCTAGTCGATACTTTGACATTGATTGTACTTCAAGCGAACTAATGCACAACAAAGACCCAATTGAAGACACGCATTTAATTGTAGGCGGCGGTGGATTAATACACAAAAAGTTTAGCAAACATATACAAATGTTAATGGAGAAAAATCCTACAACTACAACACTATGGGCAGTAGGTCACAACTTTAGTTCCCGGCATGTTGCAAAAGAAAAAGGCGATGTATACTATCCAAGTTGGTTGGAGGATATAAATTTAGTTGGTATACGTGATTGGATTGACGGATATAAACATTATTATTTGCCGTGTGTAAGTTGTATGCATCCTGCATTCCAAAAATCTTATGACGAAGTTCGAGAAGTAGTATATTTTACTCATGCTTATAAAAGTAAATTTACTAATCCACAAACACTACCGTATATTAAAAATAATGTAATGGACT
>Ga0307488_10005701_pt1 | contig 10284 bp, 5 predicted proteins | sample SB02metaG_FD_202248 | JGI IMG/M metagenome (GOLD analysis project Ga0307488, IMG submission 202248) | Sea-ice brine microbial communities from Beaufort Sea near Barrow, Alaska, United States - SB 0.2 | ecosystem: Environmental > Aquatic > Marine > Coastal | place: USA: Alaska | collected 2017-05-06
AAGTTGATTCATTTATATCAGATCTTACAGGTGTAAACACACCAAATACAGTAGACAGCGTAGCTAACACTCAAGATATAGTTGGATCTGTTGATAGTAATGGAAACGCTTTACCCATAAAGGTCTACAGTTATAATCAAGGTTCTTACGATAGTCTTGGTAATGAATACGGAACTGGTACTACTCAGTTAATACCGCCTATTTATCACGCTGGTTTTGATAGAAAAGAAAATAAGTACATGGCGAACCTTATAAATAATAGTCCAGCTGCGGCAGGTGAAGTTGTTTGGGGCAATGCTATGACTGGGATAAAAGGTTATTTTGCAACAGTTACAATGGCAACTGATTCTGTTACTGATCCAGGTGGAATGAAAGAATTATTTGCAGTCTCTTCTAATTATGTGGAGTCATCATATTAAATTAAATTAAATGGAATTAAGTAACTTCAATAAAAAATTGGAAGGACTACAGAATCTAATTATAAACAACAACGACATAGACGGTTTGCATGGAGATGGAAAAGAACTGGTTGACAATGAAGACTTTCCTATAACTCATGATTTTTCAGATCAATTATATATGCGAAAAATGTTAATGAAAAAAGACAGTATAGTCGTGAGTGCTTATCATCATACTGATCATTTTTGGTTTTTATTAGAAGGAAGAATATTAGTTAACACAGGTGGTGAAATTGTTGAGCATATAGCGCCTTGTTATGAAAAATCTATAAAAGGAGCTAAAAGATTCATAACGTGTTTAGAAGATTGTGTTTTTATAAACGTGCATAAAAATCCTTCTAATACTAAAAAGTTAAAACAAGTAGAAGAAAACTTATATTCTTTTACAATTGAAGAATATAACAATAAAGAAATAAAAATATGTCAGGAGTAATAGCAGGAGTAGTCGGAGGAGCAATTAGTGCAATAGGCTCTATATTTGGAGCTTCAAAAGCTAACAAAAGAGCTAGAAGAGCAGAAGTAGAAAAAGCTCGTTTAACAGGAGAACTAGATACACTAGAAAAAAATAGACAATCAGTTATAAATCCGTATGCCGGAGTAACTGACTTATCTTCTATGGTTTCTGATTTAAGTTCGATGGCTAATAATCCTTTTAATTCTTTAGGCGTAGCAACTGGTGCAGCAGAAATGCAGGCAGAGCAAACTGATTTAGCTTTAGCTAACACTTTAGACACTATAAGAGCATCAGGAGCTAGCGCGGGTGGAGCAACTGCTTTGGCTAGAATGGCTATGGAAAGTAAAAAAGGTATTTCTGCTGATATAGAAAAACAAGAAGCTGCAAATCAACAGCTTAGAGCTCAAGGTGAACAAAACTTGCAGTCTATAAAAATGAATGAAGCTAAAAGAGTTCAAGGAGCTTTAATGAGCGAAGCTGGTAGACAACAAGAAGCTGATGTTGCTGGATCTAAATTTGTTTTTGGAGAAAAAGAACGAAGAGAAACAGAGCAACTTAATAGAAAGCAAGCTCAAATAACAGGGCAAGCTCAAGTCGCTGCTCAAGCTAGGTCAGATTCTGCTGGAATGATAGGAGCTGGAATAAGCGCGGTTGGGGGTATTGCTTCCTCATTTGCAAGTGCCAGCGGCGATGGTGGCTAGAAGTAGGAAAATAATGATTGATTTTAAACAAATTATAAAACAATAATGGGAGCATACGAAAATCCGTTAACGGTAATTGATACAGAATCTGGAAAGATATGGGCTAATGCTATACGCGGTATTGGTGAACAAACTGTAGATTTTTTAGAAAAACAACAAGCAGAATTATCTAAACAACAGAAAGAAGCACAAATCACTTTACGTGAAAACGCTAAATATGTTATGCAGAACCAAGCTGAGTTTTCTCAGCAAATGGCTAAAAATGGTGTTAATAATCCTTATTTATTTCAAGCTGGAAAAGGTATTATAGATAAAATGGCTATGGTAAACGCTGAAGTTTTAGCAGCTAAAACACAAGAAGAAAGCCAAATGGCTTTAGATAGATACGGATTGCTCCAATCATCTTATACTAACTTAGTTGCTGGAATAAAAAATGGTGCTGATGCAGACAAAACTTATTTAGCTGATATAACAGACACTAAAAACGGACCTACACAACAAGGTGGTATGTCTACATCAAAAGAAGGTTATGCTACTTATCAAAAAATAATGAGTATTAGAACTGGCTTTGGTAAAGGCGCTGTTGAAGAGTATATTGACAATGGTGATGGAACTTGGAACACTAGGTTTTCAGGTGGTATACTTGGAGAAGAGATTATTGAAATGCCACAATCAGAAGCTTATAGTTTTGATCCAGGTTTAATTCCTAATGTAGATCAAGAAATAAATGAACTTATAACAAAGGGTTCAGGTGAAGATAGCGAAGGTAATTTAATTCCTATAATTGGTTCTAATGGCAAATACACTGAAGAGTATTTGATGGGGGCTAAAATAACTACAACTAAAAGAAATAAAGACGGACTTGCTATACAGTCTACAGCAAGAGCAGCTGATTCAGCAAAAATAATAAGCACTTTAACTGGATCTGTTTTGGCTAAAGCACAGAATTATTTAAAAGATTATGATGCAGCTAACTCTATTTGGTTAGAAGTTTTTGGACCAGAAGTTTCTAAAAATAAACCTTTACAAAGAGGAGAAGATGGCTTAGGTATATCTATAGAAGATTCAAAAAGATTTTCAGAAGCTTTACTAGCAAGAGCAAAAAGTAAATTACCATCATTTAATGTTGAAACTAGAGAAGTGGATTACGAAGCTATATTAAATAGCAGGATAACTGAAAAATCTGAAAACAAAGGTATATCAGAAAGTCAAGCTACTAGAATATTAGCTTATGAAGACGTAAACGCTTTAATAAGCGATACTGATGACTTTGTTTCAAGATACTATGATCCTTCTAGTTTTGAGATTATTGAAGACGATAATAGTAAAAAAATAATTATTAAAGAAGAAGATTATACAGCTACGTATGACTTAACAGATCTTTCAAGCGTTGAAAGATTTTTTAGAGAAGAAGTTAATAGAAGTATGACTCCAGGAGAATCAACTAAGTTTTTAAAAGAAATAAGTGCTGTTATTAGAAACGCTAAGAAGGTACCTAATAAATCAAAAGAAGACACTGACAAAGAAACAAAAGAAGCATACAATAGATATCTTAAGTCAAAATAATATTCAATGAACGAAGAATTACAGGGAATTATACAAGAAATGCTTGACAATGATGAGTCTCAAGAGACAATAAACATGGTTATAGCAGAATATGAACGTCGTAACAGCACAGGTGATGAGTCGGGAAAAGACACGACTACAGGTCAGGACGAGTCTGTAGTTGTAGAAGAACCGTCCAATGTGGATTTAACATCGGACGATGGTTCTTTGGAATTATCAAAAGTTGAAGAAGAGAAACCTGAAGAAGATGTAGAAGCTTTTGGTGTTGTTGATAATGTAGTAGATTTCTTTAGTGACTTATCTACTGCTTGGAATCAAGGTTCTTTGCAAGGAGAAATGACAGATCTAGGTATAGAGTTAGCTGGATTTGGCATTGGAGATGATCCTGCAAACGATCAAGATGTTATTAATTTTATTGAAGGTAAGAAAAAAGAATTAAGATTAAGTTCTCAATCTTTTGAGATGAAAGAGTTTGATAGGATATATGAAGAAGCTGGCGGAGGTTGGTGGGGTTTTTTAAAAGGAGCCGCGTATAATCCATCTACTTTAAGCAGTATGCTTTTTAGTTCTATATCTTCACAGTTAAGTTCTATTAGAAACTCTGAAGAAGTTGCAGCCGCAGCTTTAGCAGGTGGAACAGCTGGTGCTGCTGTTGGTTTAGCGGGCTATGGCGTTGCTGCAATTCCAGGTGCTATAGCTGGAGCTATGTCAGCATCAATGGGTATGATGGAAGCTGGTTTGACTTTTAACGAATTGTTAATGGAAGAGATTGGTGGAAACATTAATGACCCTGGAGCAAAAGATAAAATAAAAGCAATTTTAGATAATCCTGAAAAATTACAAGATTTAAAAACTAGAGCTAGGAATAGAGGAGCAGCTATAGCGGGTATTGAATTAGCTACTATGGGTCTTGCTAAGGGTCTTGGTGGTAAACTGGCTAGTAAAGGAATTGGTAAAGCAACTCGTGTTGCTGCTATTGGAGGAACTGAAATTATTGGTGGTGGTACAGGTGAGGTTGTTGGAAGATTAGCTGCTGGCCAAGAAATGGACATTAAACAAATTGGTTTTGAAGCCTTCGCTGGATTAGGTAGTACTCCATTAACTATGAGTGGTCAGGTTTTTAAATTTCAAAAAGCAGTTCAAAGTGCTGAAATAGGTAAAAAAATTAGAGAGTCTAATGAATACGGAGATATAGTAGACGCTTATAAAAGTGACAAAGACGGTAATTTTAAAACAAACGCTGTTGATGTTGAAATAAGTAAATTAAGTAAATCTTCTCAAATACTAGATAGTAGAGTTGAAGAGCAAATATTAACTGGAAAGCTTACTAAAGCAGAAGGAGATGTTATAAAGCAAAACTTTAGAAGAGTACAAGGTTCTGTTAGTAACATTAAAAGCTTAGACTTAACAACAGAGCAGGAAGCTCAAGCTGTTGATAAATTAGCTGCAAGAAAAAAACTACAAATAGAGTTAGATGATTTAAAAAAAGAAAAGTCACCAGCTCTTACTGAATCAAAAAATAAAGAATTAGAAGCTTTAGACAATGAGTTAACTGACATTATAAGAGCTGATTCAAAAGCCAAAATAGAAAAAAGCTCTACGTTTGCTAAAAAAGCAGGTAAAGCTTTTGGAATAGAGGTTATAGATGACTTAACAGCTGCCGATATAGCAGAGCAATTTGACACTGATGCAAATAAGTTTTCTGAGTCTGATGGCTTCTTTAAAGACGGTAAAATATATATAAACAAAGAGGTTGCTGCAGAAACAGGAGCAGTATCTGTGGGTAGTCATGAATTACTACATGGTATACTTCAAAACTCTTTAATGACTAACAAAGAATCTAGTAAAATAATACAAGATTTTAGAAGTCAACTAAACAAAAAGCAAAATGCTGCTATTGATTTAAGAGCAAATGCTACTGATAAAGACGGTAATAGACTATACAGTCAGGAAGAGCTTGATAATGCACCAGATGAATATTTAGCTTTCTTTTCTGATGCTATAGCTAAAAACGAAATTAAGTTTGAAGAAAATATTTTTACAAAACTAGGAGACATTATAACCCCTATACTTCGTAAAGCTGGATTTGCTAAAATAAAATTTGACACAGGTAAAGATGTTTATAATTTTATGCGCGAGTATAATAAAAGCATTGAATCTGGAAATTTAACAAAGTCAATTCAAGAGGATTTAACTCCTAAAGGAATAACCATAGAAGATCAAGTTACAAAAAAATCTAAATCTGTAGCTAGGTCTACCCAAGAGTTGCTTAATATAGAGACAGACACTGCTAATGATCTAGCAATAGAGTCTAAAGCAGCACCCTTAAGTTCAGCTAAAGAAAAATCTTTAGTACGTCAATATACTAGTTTAGCTTTAAAAGCTTTAGGTTACAGCGCTAAAGCTGGTTCTATAGCGCCTCAAGAAGCTGTTAGTTTTGTTCAAGGTTTATTTCCAAGCATACTAAAAAACTATGATCTTTCTAAAAATACTAAATTTAGTACACATGTAACTAATAATATTACTCCTAAAAGACAACAATTTTATGAAGAGCAAATAGGAGATGATGCTGTAACAACTAGTTTAGATGACGAAAGAGTGCGCGAAATGGCTAGTCCAGCACAGGAACCTACAGAAACTTTTACTGAATCTAAAAAAGATACCGTGCCAACAGCTGACCCTTTAAAGTTGTTTGGCCCAAATAATCAAATAAAAGAGTCTTTTCTAAAAAACACAATAGCTGAATTAAAAGAGCTTAATATTAAAGGCTTAACTTACAATACTTTAAGGATTTTAGATGCTGAAAGTATAGCAGAATTAGTTTTTGGTGATAAAAAAGTAGCAGGTAAAATATTAGATCCTGCAAAAAATCTATCACAAGGCGAAGCTAGAAGAGCTTTAATGTTTGTTAATAAAAATGCCGCAGCTTTAATTAAATTATTGCCTGAAAATAATACTGAAATTAAATCAGTTACTTCTAAATCTAACGCAAATACAAAAATATCTATAGGCGGCTTACCTACTGGAGTTCCAAGAAACATACAAAGTAGATTTTATACTAAAGGAAAAAGAATAGGTAATAATACTCAATTCAAAAAGAAACCAGGTATTACTTTAGATTCTTTTAAAAAAGAATTAGGTATAGAAGGTAATATAAAATCGCCAGACTTTAAAGTTAGAAGTAATACTTCTCAAGCCTTAAGAGGTATGTTGGAATTAGCTGGTAGAGCTATGACGAATACAGCGGCTAGACAGTATTTAAAATCTATAGGTTATGATCCTATAGTTATTGAGCAAATAGCAGAAGGTAAAAATCCTACTATGTTTAGTAAGTCTGTTTTAGAAAAGCTATCTGGTATAAATGTATTTCAAGAAGCCGCAGAAAAATCAGATGCAGACTTTGCTAATTTTGGTGAATCTTCATGGAACCCTATTTACAAAGCGTTAGGTTTTAGTGCTATGGATCCTGCTAGCACGGTAGACAAAGCTAAAATGGAAATGTTTTTTGCTAAAGTTTTACCTCAATATCTTCCTTTAGAAATTATAGCTCTTCTTGGACCTACTATGACTAATGGCAAAGCTAGTTATTACAAGGCTAATAGTGAAAAGTTTAAAGAAGCTTCCGAAAAAAACCCGGAAAAATATCCAACAAAAACAACAAAAGAAACATCTGAAAGCAAGCAAAAGTTTGTAGACGAAGCCGTTGCTAAAGGAGAGTTTAGTAAAATAAATAAAGCTAAATCTTTTTGGTTTGAAAATACAGATTCAGCTAAAGAAATATCAGAGCAATATAATGGAGACGTTGCTATAGGTAGCAAATACAATTTAACAGATAAAGAAACAAGTGATTTGAAAGCTATGTTTTTAAAGCAAAGTTTCACTTCGGGTACTGGAAAAAACAGAACTATACAGCAAAAGTTTTTGGACACTATGTGGAAAAAACAAAGTCTTGACAATCAAAACGCTGCAAAGCTTAGAGGTTTGAAAGTTATGTTTAATGTTTTTCAAAAAATGATAGCTGACGACGCTAGGAACGCTCAGATGATAATTGGTATTTTGTCTAAAACCAGTGGACACCAAAACGGTTTTGTTCGGGTTGCTGCTCCTATGAAGTTTATTGCTAAAAACATAGATGGTGTTGAGATTGTAGAAGAGCATACTTTACCTGCATCAATTGCTGCTAAATTTTTATTTCAACAAGCCGCGGCTGGTACCGTTAATAGTAACTTTTCTGGTGTAGAAAAAAACTATATGCAGGGTATTTTATCTTCTGTTGATGATAAGCAACTTCGTGGTGTTGGGATCGATGGCAAGAAATTTAATTATATAGCTAGTACTCCAGACGGATGGACTATAAACGATAATGTGTGGGCTAGATACTTTAATTCTAACGTAGCTAATGGTCCTGGTTTCGGAATAGATCCTAATAATATAGAGCTACAATCAGGTCAAACTGTTTACGAAGTATATGGGGTTGACAATACAGGCGCTTTTATAGATGATAACTTTAATAACACATTAAAGAAAACAGCTAAAGCTAATAACTTAATTTTAGAGCCTTCAGAAAGATTCAGTAAATCTACGCCTTTTGGAAATCCAGAAGTGTTAAGTTTAATGGAAACTTTAGACAACGAAAACACAGCTCAAGAAACTAAGTTTAGTAAGTCTTTAAATCTTAACAAAGATTTTAATGATATAATAGCTAACAAAACAGGCATTGCGTCAGACAAAACATATGCTAGAGTTAAAGCTGAGGTTGTTGGAGCTAGTAAAGGCAAGTGGAAGTTTTTTATACCTCCATCTGCAGAAGACTTTGTGGGCTTGTTGTATGCTACATTAGGCAAAGGGATTATTGGAGATGCTCAAATGGCTTGGTATAAAGCTCATTTATTAAATCCGTTTGCATCTGCTATGAACGATTTAGCCAATGATAGAGCTACTTTAATGCAAGACTTTAGAGCTTTAAAGAAAAATCTCAAAATAGTACCTAAAAATTTACGTAAAAAAATACCAGGAGAACCATTTACTCAAGAGCAAGCTGTTAGAGCTTATATATGGAATCAACAAGGTATGGATATACCTGGTATGTCTCAACAAGATCAAAAAGATTTAGTTGATTTTGTAGAAAAAGACTCTAATTTAAAAAGCTTCGCTGCTGAACTAATAGCAATAAATAAAGATGATGCGTATGCTGCTCCTGATGCTGGTTGGATTGCTGGCACTATAGATACAGACCTTATGAAAGGTTTAAATACTACAAAAAGAACTAAATATCTAAGCGTATGGCAACAAAATGTTAATGAAATATTCTCTGAAGAAAACTTAAATAAGCTTGAAGCTGCTTACGGTAAAGAATATAGAGTTGCAATGGAAAATATATTGCAACGTATGAAAACTGGTAGAAACAGAAGTTTTGGTTCAGACACTATAACTGGTAGATTTACAGACTGGTTAACAAACTCTGTTGGTGCTATTATGTTCTTTAATACTAGATCTGCTGTACTTCAAACTATATCTGCTATTAACTTTGTAAATTTTAGTGATAACAATGTTTTAAAAGCTGGACAAGCTTTTGCTAATCAACCGCAATATTGGAAAGATTTTGTTAAGTTATTTAATTCTCCGTTTTTACTAGATAGACGTAGTGGAATAAAAATAAATGTAAACGAAGCTGATATAGCTGAAATGGCTAAAGGTCCTGGAAATAGTGCTAGAAATGTTATTGCTGGATTACTTAAATTAGGTTTCTTACCAACACAAATAGCAGATAGCTTTGCTATTGCCTCGGGTGGTGCTACTTTTTATAGAAATAGAATTAAAGCTTTAATGAAAGAAGGATTATCTCAAGCGGAAGCAGAAGAATCAGCTTTTAGAGACTTTAGAGAAATTGCAGAAGAATCACAACAATCAAGTAGACCTGATAAAATTAGTCAACAACAAGCTGGTCCATTAGGACGTATAGTATTAGCTTTCGCTAACACGCCAGCACAATACGCACGACTGATTAAAAAAGCTGCTAGTGACCTTAAGAATGGTCGAGGAGATGCTAAAACAAACATATCTAAGATCATATACTACGGAGTTGCTCAAAACCTTTTATTTGCTACTTTACAGCAAGCTTTGTTTGCTATTGGATTTGGTGATGAAGAAGATGAAGAGAAAAAACGTAACGAAAAGTATTTTGATATTGCAAACTCAATGTCTGATAGTATACTTAGAGGTACCGGTGTTTATGGAGCTGTTGCTTCTGTTGTAAAAAATACAGCTATAAGATTAGCTAAAGAAGCAGATAAAAAAGCGCCTAAATATCAAGATGCAGTAGTTAAAGGAGTGTTACAAATATCTCCGCCCGTGTCTTCTAAAATAGGTAAATTACAGTCTGCCGGTAGATCGTTCTCTTGGAATCAAGAAGAAATGAGAAAAAAAGGTTGGGCAATAGATAATCCAGCTTACTTAGCAAGTGCTAATGTAATATCAGCTGTAACAAATATACCACTTGACAGAGCTGTTAAAAAAGTAACTAATGTAGTTGATGCTGGTGATGGTGAGGTTGAATTTTATAAAAGAATAGCGTTAGTATTAGGATGGTCAGCATGGGAACTTGGCATTGAAAAAGAAAAATCTAAAAGTCCTACTAGCAGATCAACAAGAAGAACAAGAAGTAAAAGAACTAGAAGTAAATCACGAACCAAAAAAAGAAACTAAATGACAGAGAAAGCAAAAAATGATTTAAGACATTACTCCGGTGCTGCCGGTATATTTATTCTAATTATATTTTTACTTTTATTTCTAAGTTTTAACGAAATCCCTCCAGTTAACAAAGACATTTTTGTAACAGTAACAGGAATGGTGGTAGGTAGTTTATCAGTTGTAATATATACTATAATAGGCCGTAATCCTGATGAAGTAGCTCAATTAACTAAAAAAGTAGAATCACTTGAAACTGCTAACGATCATTTAGTTAAACAAAAAGATGAGTTAGAAAAGATGGTTATAACTCTACAAGAAAACATGATCGACAAGATAAGTATCCTTGGAGCTAGCTTTATTGATAATTTAATCGAAAGAAAAAAATAAATGAAATTAAAATACTTTAACGATAAAA
>Ga0307488_10005702_pt1 | contig 10283 bp, 11 predicted proteins | sample SB02metaG_FD_202248 | JGI IMG/M metagenome (GOLD analysis project Ga0307488, IMG submission 202248) | Sea-ice brine microbial communities from Beaufort Sea near Barrow, Alaska, United States - SB 0.2 | ecosystem: Environmental > Aquatic > Marine > Coastal | place: USA: Alaska | collected...
TGGCTTCCGTGAGCTGTCGCCCGCCCACCCGCTCCTTTCTGATCTTCTCGTGATAGTTTGGGAGTGATTCTTCAGGAAAATTAGGGCTCATGAAGTGCCTTTTTAGAAGGGCACACCCATTGGGTTTTTGTGATCTTTGGAGATCAATTGATTTTAACCCCTAGTTTAGCAAAAGAGTAAACATAGTGCTTTGTAATGTAAGGTTCCGATTTTGGCAATTAACTGGTGCGTACTAGTAACCTCATTTCCGATAGATTGTGGCAAAACAGGTCGGTCGGTCGTGTCCAGTAGAATAATCAGTGATCGTGCTACACCCTACACGCTGTAGTCGTTCAAGTCGTTCAAGTCGGGTGGAAAACGGTCGGACGCCCGCGAGAGCACGTACTTTACGATCATTGACTTTAGCACGTGTAGAACGGGCATGTCAGCCACGTCAGCATCGGGCTGTCACGTTACAAAGGATGTGCGGAAATAACGGCATTTGTGCCAACCCCCACGCACATCGCACAACACGCGCGGAGGTACGCCTCGCGCCGAACGCTCCGTCCAAACCCGACGGACCCTCACCATGGCGCGCTTCGCATCCCTCGCCGCCCTCGTGGTGCGTCTCTCGCCCCCAACCCTCCGTGAACACACCGCGCGAGGCCCGCGCCCGCCGCCAGAACTAATCTTTCGTCATAACGGCTTTTCAGGCCGGGTGCCACGCCTGCTTACGCGCGGATTTCAACGTTCCGTCCAAGCCCGACAGACCCTGACCATGGCTCGCTTCGCCGCCCTCGCGGCCCTCGTGGTGCGTCTCTCGCTCCGAACCCTCCGACGATAAACCGCGCCGAGGCCCGTCGCATCCGCCGCCAGCAACTATTCTATCGTCACGCCCACAATCCAACGGGCAACTTCTGTGAATGGTTGTTCGGAACGTGCGCCGGCCGCCGGGACAGGCTCGGCCCACGGCTCCACCTCTGGCCGACGCTGATGAGGGCCTGCGTGCCGGCCCTTCAGCCGCGCTCGCGCTGTGAGTAATGAGCGAGCCAGGGGGGCATTGCCACCTCAGGGTTCAAGGGTGGAATCAACTTCGGAAAATTCTAGGAAGCAACGACGACAACGAGAGACGCACGGCACGCTTACGAGTATGAGAGTCACGCCGTTCGTGCGTTTGGCGCCCTCGACTCGTCGTGACCCTTTCCGCCGCGCGCCGTGCTTGAGTGCCCTTTCCAGTACTGACCGCACGTCGCGAACTGCACAACTCCCGTCGATGCGACGCTGCACCACATGTCAGTAGATGTACGTACTACAAGTCTCGAGTACAAGGCTTAGACGCTGGGAGAGGCGTCTGTGCCTCACAACGGGAGGGTATGCAAAGCACGGGGTGGGACGAATGGGAAGCAGACTTGCGCTTTAGCTCCCACCCCGGGGTAGTCTAGGTGCCGGCTTCAGCTGTACGAATCGTGCGACTACTGCCTATGAAACTGACAAGGACCTTTCGTCTCCCGTTCCCATTTTACCAGGCCGCGGTGGCACTATTCTCGCCTCCCGCCGCGGCCGCCCCCGCCGCAGCCGCCCCGACGGACCCCTCGTGCATCAGCGCCAGCAACCCGCTGCGCGCCAGCTTCCAGTACTTCCCGCCGCACATGCGCATCACGGGCGACGATGGTAGGGCCTGGCGGATTATGCCTGCCATGTCATACATGCAAATGCACGCACGTGTAGCGGGGGGGGATCACGTGTAGCGGGGGGGGGATGATACGGGTTTGCCTCAACACAGACCCGGACCCAACCGGACAGGTCAGCTGCTCTCAGTGACTGACCCTTTCACTGATTCAAATCTGGAGTACTAGACGAAATTCGTGTCACAGAGTGATGTTGCAATGTATGCGTCCGTAATGAAAATTGAATACCAAAAACCCAGCTTAACGTTTATTTCACCGGTGTGTTTCGGCGCCGCTCATATTAATTTATCATGTGTTGAGTTCAGCACCAACCCCCTGTGACGTGACAGGTATGCACCGCGGGGCCCTCACCGACGGCGCGCCCCCCGGCAGCGCGGACGCCACCGTGGCGGACGACTTCGAGGTGAAGTACTTCGACACCTTCAAAGTCGTGCGAACCTTCTGCGGCACGCACCAGCCCGACTCCTGTGTCCCTAAGACGTACGTCCTCTCGCTGTGTGGCGCCCCCCACCCCACAGCGTACCCCGACGGCAGGGCCTGTCGGATACTGCTCGCCACGTCACCAACTGCACTTCGAAACCTCGTCGAGTCAAGTGGCACCCTATGACGTGGATATTGCTAGCCACGTCATCAAACGCACGGTGAACCGTCGTCTCTTGAGTCAATTGGCATCCTATGACGTTGAGAGCAATATCCGCCACGATGAGGCATCAGAGTGCGTTGGATGACGAGGCAAGCAACATCGGGCGCGCCCTACCTGACGGCACCGCGCTGCCCGCGTCCGCCACGCACTTCGACGTGCCTCTGCCCGCCGTGGCCATCAACACCGGCCCCCCCACCACGTTCATCGAGATGCTGGGTCTGCTGCACAAGGTGTGGTGGTGCAACTTGAAACACCGTATTGAAAGCGCCTGGTTCCAGCGCTTGCAACTGAAACTCAAAGAAATTCAACAAACCATGTCTTTCATATTTTGCTTTAAATTTGAACTTCCTCCCATACGATACTGTAATATTCTACTTGCTTACTGACGTTCGAGCCCCAAGGCGCTTTACATGGTCAGCATTAACCAACCCCTCCTCCATTTCAAGTGGACATACCCTAAAGTTTTTAAGGCCGTATCAAGGGGCACTAGTCAGCGCTTGCAACTTCAATTCGGTTAAATTCGATAAACCGCTTTCAATGTGAACTTGCGCCCCTACAACGAGGTGAAGCTGGTCGACCCGAAGTCCGTGCACTCCCCGTGCCTGCAGCTGCTGGAGGAGGAGGGCATGGTCGTGGGCAGGGGCGGCACACTCCTCCACTTCTCAACTCAACCTGACCCGCTCCTGTCGCTGCAATCCACTGAAAGCACCCGACGTGTCCCTCAAACAGTGCTCACATCAAGCCGAAATAGACGAGTGTATGGGGCTTCCACGCGTCACTTCTCAGCTCAACCTGACCCGTTCGTGTCACTGCAATCCACTGGAACCACTGAACCACCCAACGTGTCCCTCAAAAAGTGGTCACGTCGAGCCGAAAAGTGGACGAGTGTGCGCCCCTGGTGGTCGGCCAGGGCTCCGGCGGCGACTACAAGAGTGAGTGGACCGGGCTCATCGCCTCCGACTTCGTGGCCGCTGTGTTCGTCGACAGCTGGGGCAGTGGTGGGGCGGTGCAGCTTCACCCCAGGTTCACCCAGGGTTGATCCCAGATTCACCCCACGCTGACCCCAGGCTGACCCCAGGTTCACCCCAGGTTCACCCCATCAGGTTGACCCCAGGCTGACCCCAGGTTGACCCCAGGTTGACCGCGCTAGGTTTCAGTGATTGAAGCTGAAATGTGATAAACTGCTGTTAAACTCTGCTTTCAATTTCAACTTGCGCCCCTACACACTGGGTCCTCCGGCACCGACAAAGAAATCGTGTTCGACGCTTCTTCCGATCCCGGCGTGCTGAACCGCGCGGAGTGGATCAAGTTCATGTCGGTGTTCTTCAACGCGGAGGACAAGGCAGGGGGGTCATTGAAAACAGGCACCCGATTGACATTGAATCGACACACCGAGTGCGCGCGTATGTACGAGCTCACACTGAAGGTTAGTCATGCCCCGATCTCAGTCGAGCGCTTGTTCTCAATGACCTTCCGCCGTCTGTATGCCGCACGTCTGTATGAGCATTCGCCCTGAAGCTAAGTCATGCTCCGATCTCGGTCGAGTGCTTGATCTTAATGACCCTGCTGCAAGGCCAACCTGTACTTCGAGCGCGAGTCCGCCGGGTACAAGACCACCGAGGTAGGGGGGTGATTGAGAACATGCGCTCGACCGACGTTGAACCTCCTCCTCCTCCCCTTCCGCGCGCCTGTATGAGGGGGTTGTTGAGAACATGCGCTCGACCGATTGCACATCCTCCTCTTCCCCTGTGCGTCTGAGTGAGCATTCATATACCTCGAAGGTAAGTCATGCTCCGACGACCTCGGTCGAGTGCTTGACCGCAATGACCCTCCACCGAGGCGGCCGTCGCCAAAGTCGCCGCCGCCACTGCCGCCCGGAAGTGCGCATGGGTGGGCAAGTACTGGCAGGGATTCATAAATCGAAAACGCGCGTCACGTTATCCAACGAGTTGTTTGCCCTGAGTTTAGGGTTTAGGGTTCAGGGTTTAGGGTTACCACGTTTCTCGAGTCGAATGACATGAATTGACGTGATATGACAGTAGATAGCGGTGGTAAGCGTGATCATTATCCGCCCGACCCTACGCACAGGAGCGGTGGGTACGCGATTTTCTTCGCCACATACAAGATAGGGCCTGGCGGATATTGCTCGCCACGTCATAGAGTAACGTTGAAGAGGCCGATTTCGGTATATCGCCAGGTGTACTGCCCATACGGAGTTCAAGGCAGAGCGTCAGCGCTCAGTGCGGGAAAGCGGGAGCAGGTTGAATGCCCATACAGAGTTGCAACCAAAGCGTTGGCGCTCGGCGCGGGCAACGACATACAGAAATTGGCCTATTCAAGAGACGAGGGTTGAGAGTGCGTTGGATGACGTGGCGAGCAGCATCCGCGAAGCCCTACGCATGTTGCTCGCCACGTCATAGGGTGGCATTTGACTCAAGAGACGAGGGTTTAGAGTGCGTTGGATGACGTGGCCAGCAGTATCCGCGAGACCCTAGTACAAGACCGATCTGTGCAGGTCCGCCGGTCTGGTGCCCGTAGAAAATGCCAGTCTGATGGCCGCCAACACATTCGAACAAGTCTACCCCACCGCCGCGGAGTTCCATGCCGCTATCGCGGTATGGTGGTGTAAGTCGACAGCTTGAAACGCGTTTTGAAAGTGCCTGATCTCAGCGCTTCAGGTGAAAACACGATGAACTGTTTTCAAGGTGCACGCGGAAACCAGTGTCAGGAGCGCCGCATTTCAGCGCTTAAAACTAAAATGAGATAAACCGCTTTCAAGTTTTGCTTTCAAAATCAACTTGCGTCCTTGCTTCAAGGATGTCGATGTTCTCATCGATGAGACCTATCACTTCGCGGTGAAGGACGCCGATAAGACCGCGGTGCTCGCAGAGCTTGGCATCAATGAGGTAGGGTGGTGTAGGTTGACCCTGGGTTGACCCTGGGTTGACCCCAGGTTGACCCCGGTTTGACCCCAGGTTGACCCCAGGTTGACCCCATGTTGACCCCGGGTTGACCCTGAGCTGACTGCGCTTGATCTTAGCATGTGAATATATAATATGATGAACCGCTTTCAATTTCAACTTGCGCCCCTCCACTGAGGTGAACGCTTACTCCGTCTTGAAAGCCGGCGCCGTGGTGTTGCGCACGGCAGGGGCTTACACTCGTCCACTTCTCAGCTCAACTTAGGCGCATTATGTGAGATAGGGGTGCATGCAGGGGTTGTTTAGGAGGTGTTTACGAGGTGTCAGGGGGGTATTAAGGAGTATCAGGGGGTGTTTAGAGTGTATTTTGTGTTTCAGAAACGGCTCAGGTTGAGCTGGCAAGTGGACGAGTGTAAGCCCCTGCATCACGGATCTGCACATCTCGGACATCATCACCCGCTTCTATACCGACAACCCCGGCCAGGCGCCCAACAACCTCGACTGGTAGGGCTGGCTGGATCATGACTCATCGGCAGTGGCCACTCGTTCCTTGACTGTTTGCCCATAGTGTACTAGTGTACCAGTGCACACTCGCCGCTTCGCCGCGGTCCACTTCCATGGCCTTGCCACTCGTTCCTGACTTGTTTACTCAAAAGACGAATAGTATCCCATTCAGCCTGCATCTATATTCACTCCCATTAGCTCACATACTCTCTTCACTGTCGGGCCCTATCCACAGGTACGAGTCCGCCATCGCGCGCCCCGCGCTGGTCCTCAACGACCTGGCCAACTCGGTGTGGCCCGCGCACGTGGCACCCCCCGCCGCCGGCTGCTCGCAGTATCTGACTGTTTGCTCATAGTGTACCAGTGTTCGGCCGTCCACGTCAACCTGACTGTTTGCTCATAGTGCACCAGTAAACCGCCGGGCCCTGCACCGAGGTGTGGCCCGCGCACGTGGCGCCCCCCGCCGCCGGCTGCTCGCAGTACTTCCGTGACGTCACGGCCGGCAGGGGCGCACACTCCTCAACTTTTCAGCTCCACGTGAGCCGCTTTCGTCACTGACATACTGCGACTTTTCAGCTCAACCTGAGCCGCTTTTGTCTCTGACATACTGTCTTTTTTCAGCCCAACCTGCGCCGCTTCTGACATTTGCATAATGATGCCACCCAGCGTATCCCGTCAAAAGCGTGTAACGTTGAGCCGAGAAGTGGACGAGTGTAGGTCCCTGATGGCCGGCGAGATGCCCATCGTCGACGGCAAAGAGGCGTGCGCGGCACAGAAGGCAGGGGGGTCTAGCGGTCCACTTGTCCACTCTTCGGCTGGACGTGAGCACTTTTTGTGGGATGTGTTGAGTCATTGGAGGGTATCTGTGACAAAAACGGCTCAGGTCGAGCTGAGAAGTGGACGAGTATAAGCCCCTGACGGCAGGCTGCCAGCGCGGAGGCGAAGTGCATCACCAACCCAGTGATGGTAGGGCGGTGCAGGTTCACCCCAGGTTGAAACCCGAAACCCGTGTTGCTGCGCTTTTTGCAGGGCGTGTGGTTTAGGGCTTGAAGCTAAATTATGATGAACCGCTTCCAGACTTTGCTTCAGTCTCAACTTGCGCCACTACATGATGGAGCAGGACATCACGCCGCCGCCGCCGCCGGTCGCGGTCAGCGGTGCTGGGCGCACCGCCGCCGCCGCCATGCTCCTCGCCGCTCTCGTCGCCCTCACGCTGATGTAAGCTGCATGGCAGACGAATACTGTCCTTTATAACTTATTTTGCCGGCTTGGTACAGAGGTACTTGGCTTTGCTCTTAGCGAAGAATGCGTCACGGAGGAGTGTCGGCAATGGCCCGCTGCCCATTAGAGCGCGCACCAGTATTTCGTGACCCAATCCGGGTTGTGGAGGTCCGGTCCTCTCGATGCCAGTCGGCGGCGGCAGCTTGGCGGCTATGATTGGTCCGTCAACTGTCACCAGCCAATTATACAAAAGAACACGGTCTGGGCAACGCGAGGGTTGCATTCGTGTTGCACGTGACACATGTCGCATGTCAATACGTGATGCATGTGCCACTGTTGCACGTGTGACGCAATGCACCACCTTGGCAGCCCCCCCGCGGCCGCGGCTCCGCTAGGGCCGCCAGGTTTTCCCCAAACACAAAAACACAATAACACGTCGTGACCAGGCGTACACCCGTAGCTCTAGTTATGATACATATTAGTGTACGGTTGTGAATAAACTATACTTTAAGCACCCACACACACATTGACAGCACACACACTCATTGACAACGCCCTCGCGGCGGCGGTGGCGCACAGGGTCCTCAAGGACATAACGGGCGCACCGATGAAGACACGGGGAGGCGAGAGTGGCGAGTTTATAATGTGATTTCGGGGATATGTATTGTCATTGCTCGTTTAATACATCTGGAATACTATACGGTGCCAGCTAGTATGGGTCTGCCCGTAGCATACCAGACAGAGCACCCATTTGCTCACGCCGCCAAGTCGGTGCGGTGACAGTGGGGCTTGTGCGAGTCCAGTGTCATCCAGACGGTACCCCCAGTCCGCCCGTAGTGTACCAGTGCACCCCGGTGCTGGGTGCTCACGCCGCGGAGTCGGTGCGGTGGCAGTGGGGCTTGTGCGGGTCCACCGGGTCCCGCCAGTGACGCCGCTGGCACGCCACGCCACAGTAGCTCACCATCACGCATGGTCAAGTGACCAACCAAAGCGCACCACGTCAACGGGGCCCGAGGCGGAAGCCATGTGTCTTCTCATACACGCTGATGCGTCTCTCTCTGCGCACCACGTCACACGATGCATTGATACACAACACGCACCCACACGTGACACGATATCATGTGACTCATGAAATATGATGGGACTGATGCGTGATTGAAGGCGAAGGCACAGGAGCACGTGGCGAGCAACCGTATGTGCTCGTGCCCATTACACCTGCCTTGACGCAGCGGTGGCACACGCTGGAGGAGGCGGGGCGCGCGCCACAGGCCGCGCACGTCCGCACCACCGCCTGGAGGCAGGGTCTTTGAGAACAAGCCCTCGTACAGAAATCGGCATGAGTCACCTTCCCGGTGAGTGCTCATTTAGTGCCTAGTCTTTAAAGGTTACTACCTGTTGTGTTTGATACTACCATTGACCTTTGGTCGAAATCATTAAACGCCAACTCACTGCAAGTTACTAGTCCACAGACAAGGCACTAGACGCGCAGTCTCGGTTCGTAGGTTGAACATCAGTCGAGTGTGTGTTCACCGGTTCTCAACACACCCCCTGCCAGGTGCGACACCGCGTCGGCTCGGGCCATCACCTCAATCGATCCGGGTCTCCCTTCAACCCCCCCCAGGCTGTAACGGCGCAAGTTGAATTTGAAAGCAAGGTTTGCGAATTGTTCATCATATTTTGGATTCAGCCGCCGAAACCAAGCGCGATTAAACCAGAGTCAACCTGAGGTCAACCTGCACCGCTGGTTGTCGCGGACAGAAGGTTGCGCGGGATGGATTTACGATGGAAAACACCCGATCCCCGCGCGCTGGCGCACAGGTCATCTCACAGGGGCTAGGGTGAAAGCCTGGTGCCTCTTCATACTCGCGGAAGCGTCTCTCTCTCTCAACCTGCACCGCCCCACCAGACAGAGCAATAGGAACCTCTTGGCGAGGCGGTAGTCCCGCTCCACGCCCAGCCGCCCGGTGCCCAGGGGCTTACACTAATCCACTTTTCGGCTTGACGTGAGCACTTCCTGTGGGATACGTTGGGTGATGTCAGTCAGTCTCAGTGACAAGAATGGCTGAGGTTGAGCTGAGAGGCGGACGGCTGTAAACCCCTGCCAGTGGCGTACATCTTCCCCAGGTGAAGCGCCGCCATGGGATCGCCCTGATCGGCCGCCGCCTGGAACCACTCCCAAGACCGCACAGAGTCCTGCGGCACGCCGGTGCCCGCCAGGTAGAACCCGCCCATGTCATACTGCGCCATCGCGTACCCGTGCAGGACGGTCGAGCCGAGATCGGAGCATAACTCTCACCTCACATTTGAATGCTCATAATAGACTCGCGTACTCAGTTTATCGGTGCAACATAGGTCGAGTGCTTGTTCTCATGACACCCCCTGGAGGGTGACTGAGAACACGCACTCGAAGCGAGAACGAAGCATTCTCACCGGCTACCTTCAGTCAGGGTTGGTGCTCATGTAGACGCGCTCGGAGGGAGGAGGAGATACAACGTCCATCGAGTGATGGTTCTGAACATCCCCCCTGCCGTGGTCCGCCGCGCGCCGGATCCATGTCGCCGCCTGCGCGTTGTCCTGCCTCACACCCTGGTGGTAGGGTTAGTGAGGGCAAGCACTTCACCGACTTAAAGTGACGATTCGAGTAGCCAGGGTAAATGAGAGCAAGCACTCGACAGGCGTTGAATCGACGAATCGAGTAGCCAGGGTTATTGAGAGCACGCACTCGACCGACGTTGAATCGACGAGCCGAGTCTGAGAGAGCGTGCAACCTGAGAGAGTGTGCGGCATGGTACGGCATGTGGGCAAGTCCGATACGAGTCTGACTGCTTCATCTGAACAGCCCCCTGCCTGGCCCTTGAAGTACAGCTTCCCCAGCTGATACTCCGCCTTGGCCAGGCCCTAGCAGGAGGGTCATTGAGAACAAGCACTCGTCCCGAGATCGGAGCATCACTAAGCTTGAAGTTCCAGGTATTGCTCATACTGACGCGTGACTCGGCTTCCAGGTATTTCTCTGACTGATGCGCGGACTCGGGTCGTCGATGGAACGTAGGTCGAGTGTTTGTTCTCAAGACCCCCCCTGCCTGGGCAGCCGCCAGGCGCCAGAACTTCGCTGCTTCCTCGTAATCTTGCGGCAGCCCCCGTCCACCGAAGCACATCCTCCCCATCTCGTATTGGCCTTCTGCCGATCCACCCTCGCAACAGGGTCATCGAGGAAACGCACTCGAAACCAGATCCGAGCATGACGTAGCTTCATAAGTGACTTCAGAGTGAGTGCCCATACCGACGCGTGGAATATGTTTGCCGGAACACAACGTCAGTCGAGTGCTT
>Ga0307488_10005703_pt1 | contig 10282 bp, 27 predicted proteins | sample SB02metaG_FD_202248 | JGI IMG/M metagenome (GOLD analysis project Ga0307488, IMG submission 202248) | Sea-ice brine microbial communities from Beaufort Sea near Barrow, Alaska, United States - SB 0.2 | ecosystem: Environmental > Aquatic > Marine > Coastal | place: USA: Alaska | collected...
TTAAACAAATAAAGGGCCTGTTACGAAAGAAAGTAACAAGCCCTATTGCCAAACAGTGGGTTATGCAACAAATGAAAGATAAGGGCATTAAAAAGGCCCCCAAGGGTTTCTAAACTCTTATATTCAATCTTTTCGGTTCATTCACACAATCAATGTGTTCTTTTCTCAACACAAGGTTGAACACCAATTCATATAGCATACACACGTTAAAAGCAAACTTGCTCATATAGACTCCTTTTCTGATTCTCTTACAGTATACCATAAATAGATTAAAATACAGTTAAGATGCATTTTTTTCTTGACAATTTCTTTGGGGTGTGTTACTATAAGTAATAATCAAAGAGGGATTCGTATGATTCATATAGAAGCAAATGGTGGTTTACGGAAAGAAAGAAAACTGGCAAAAGATGTCATGTGGTTCTGTCTTGAAATGCTAATGCCTCGTATGAGAAACCTCACCATTGAGCTAGAATTTACCAACACTTTAGATGAAGGTGCAATGGGATTTGCGTTCATGGGTGAAGATAGAAAAGACCTGATTATTGAAATTGACCATAAATTAGGTCGGGATGAGGGTCAGGATAAACTAATAGAAACCCTAACACATGAAATGGTTCATATCTGGCAATTTGCCACTGGTCGTTTAAAAGACACTTCTCAGGGTGAATACAAGCAGTTATGGAAGTGTAAGGATGGTAAGTATAGAAACTACAACAAAACTTCTTATGATCGTCAGCCTTGGGAAACTGAAGCATATGCATTAGAAGGAAAACTTGCAAAATTATACGAAATAATGAAAGAAAACGGTTGACAAACCTTATTTTGTATGGTATACTAATAATATAATCAAGAGAGAGAGAAAATTATGTCAACACAATTGAGAAATGTTACTTCACATATGGCCCAAACACGGTTCTGGGGTGGTGAAAATCGAGGAGTGTGCGTTCAAGTTTCACAAAAGAACTTTGAAGGTGGTCATCAATTCTTGCAGTTAACTAAAGAAGATGCTGCATTGTTGGCCGCAGAGTTGACTTTGTTTGTCCTAGGACATGAAGTTGTAGATATGGAAGCAGAAATATAATAAAAGAAAAAGGTTGACAAACCTTATTCCATAGTGTATACTAGTAATATAATCAAGAGAGAGAGAAAATTATGATTGAAGTTGGAACAAAAATTATCGGTAATTTCGGTGCAATGATTCCCCTATGGGAAGGTACAGTTACTGGCATCATCAAATCAGTAAACGGTGTGACAATCCCTACATCAGCTATTATGAAATGGGACGATGGTTCTACTACTACCATTCTACAGAGTGAGATTGACTCCGCTCCTAGTGTAAATGGTTCACCTATTGGTTATTACACAGAAGAAGGTTATTATGCTTAATAAGAAAACAGAGGCTCTGATGAAAACTCTTACGACAGAGAAAGTATCAGTAATTCACGCTGCATTTGGGGATACTCCTCATGTAGTTGCGTTTGTTGATGTTGAGAAATCTTGGACAGATACAGACAAGTTAGAGTGTGCTTTCATGAAGACCAACTCTATCAATGATGCTTGGTGGAAAAATAAAGGTGTTACGTCTATGTTTCCTAATAAGGGGTGTAGGTCAACGTCTGTTGGTGACATGGTTTTAATTGGTAAAACTAAGTACAAATGTGCTGATTTTGGATGGGAAAAAGTATGAGAAAATCTGTAAAACGTGTAAAAATTGATAACGCAAAATTGTCTGCACCAAATGTGCCAGGCTACACTTGCCCGTCAATAGATTATGTTCAAGAATTTCTTGACCAAATTGCAAAACGTGGTGACAAGTGGTCTGTACGACAGGCTGATCTTGCCAAGGATGTACTGGAGTACATTCGGGAATCAAACGATGAACTACGTAGTTCATCAAAATACTGGTATGACAAATATAAGGACGCTGCATAATGACAGATGCTGATGAAGAACTCAATATGTCTATTAGACGATTTCTAAAAAAAGTAGGAATTGCCTCACAAAAAGAAATTGAAAATGCTTGGAAAGACACTGGAAAAGTAAAAGTCAAAATGGTTTTAACTTGTGAAGAACTAGGAATTGATTTCACTGTAGAAGATGAGATAGGCATATGAGTATGAAAGCACTATTGCTCATCTCTACTATTGGTGGTGGACTAGATGGTGGATATGAAGTTGAGATGCCATCTATGACTGAATGTTTAGATGCAAGAGTTGCTATCACGGAACAGGTGAAAGATGCACAGACTCTTTGTGTACCAGCTGTTGCAGAAACAGATAAGATGGAGAAATTCTTTGGTATCTTTATGGGAATTGTTGAACGAATGAGGGAAATGGAAAATGAGAGACTTAACGCTGAAACGTATAGGTAGTACGAGAAGTGTTCTTAAAACCTGTAGAGAACACACTTGGTCTTATTACTACTGGTCTAATGTTTTATCATATATGACGAGAAAGGGTGAACGAGGAGAATAAGTTTTCCTAAATAAGAGTATGGTCACATTAACAGATAAAGCAAAAAAATATATGAAGAGTGTCATCATGAATGGTGATAAGGTATCTCTTGCCGTTAAGGGTGGTGGTTGTTCTGGATTTCAATATGTTTGGGGTCTGATGAATGACCATCCAGATGTAGAATGGTCTGCTCCTATTGATGAGGTGCTAGTGGTCGATCCTCTCGCTGAAATGTATATTTTAGGGTCAGAAATTGACTATGTTACTGAGCTCGGAGGCTCTTATTTAGCACTCAAGAATCCGTCTAGTAAAAGTAGTTGCGGTTGCGGCGAAAGTTTTGGCGTATAATGAATGGAATGGTTCATAGTAGTCATTCTTACAATCAGCACTATATCTCCTTCTGAGGAAGTGCTTTCCAAATATAGATTTAAATCAGAAATATCTTGTAAAGAATTTGTCGTAGAAAATTATGACAGGCTAAATGAACGTGTAAATGAAGATCATGATCAACACCACTCAACTCCAAATCTCTATCGTTGTGTTACTGGCATCCCTTAGTACTGGGGGATGTACTTTTTTAGGTTTACCTTGGCAATATAGTGCTGCAAGTAGTGTTGCAGATGTTGTATCTATTAACAATTCTGGAAAGTCTATTGCTGAAGAAATAGCCTCCAGTATAACAAAAACAGATTGTCAATGGAATAGAGTGATTAAAAATTGGAATGTGTGTTTAACTGAAGAAGAGTATTTAGAGGATTTGCTTGGAATGAATTGTGAGACATACTCATGGGATTTCCTAAATATACCGTATTGCAGGGAGAGTAAATAATGTTTGATTCGATAACCATACCTTATGAATCTGTTATGTTGTATAATGTTGCAACACTCAAAGGTGATATAGATTTTGATGAAGTAGAGCTTGCCATTGCAGAAATGTGTTCTCACGTAAAAGAAACTTATCCAGACTTTATTGCTGGTCAAGTCTTTCAGTACGAAGGATTTATTTCAGAAGAAGGTACAGTAGGTGAACATGGTGCTGAAGGAAATCATATCGCAATAATTACTTATTGGAAATCTTTTGAATCGCATGAGAAGAGCCACAGAGATGAAAAGTTTAAAATGGCCTTCTCAAACCTAATGCAGTATTGTGATGACACTAAAGAATTAGGATACAAATTACTTTGGCAAGGAGAAAAATAATGCCTGCTCGGAAACACACACAATGGTTGGCAGAACCATCAGTCGAATATGTAGATAGTCGTATTTATAGTGATCAAGATATCTTTCAGAAAGAACAAGAAAAGATATTCAAGAAATGTTGGATACCTCTCTGTCATGAATCAGAACTAGAGAACCATCTAGACTTTAGAACTTCCAGTATCGCTGGTTCTAAAGTAGCAATGATTCGTGACAAAGATAAAATTGTTGCGTTTGAGCATAGTTTTCAATCCATGCCTCCTAGTGGTAACTTAGAATCTGATGGTGGTTATGACCATTGGAATTGTCCAGAGTTGCATTGTGAAGTTAAGTTTGGTGGCATGGTATGGGTTACACTTAATCCAGAACCAACTCAAGATGTTGAAGGATGGGCTGCTGGTGCATTTGATGTTATTCGTCCAGCACTAGACACAGAACCATTGGAAGTATTTCATTACCACAAAGCAATCATCGACAGCAACTACAAACTTTGGCACGATACTAACAGCGAATTTTACCACGACTATATGCACTACTTCAATCGTGTAACTGGTTTTAATGAAGAGTACTTTGCACGTAAGTGTACAGGGTTTGAGAATGGTCATGTCAACGTAGGTAGCTTTGAAGTGCAGTATGGTGAGTTTGAGTTAGGTGAATCCAGAGAAGAACTCTCATTTCCACATCTACCACCAAACCAGTGGTATATGATTGACCTATTTCCAGGCATGAACTTTAATCTACGTGGTAGTGCATTGCGTACAGATGTCGTTACACCACTTGGGCCGAATAAGGTTATGATTGAGTTTCGTGGATTTGGTCTTAAAAAGGATACAGCAAAAGAACGTAAAACTCGTATTGAACATCATAACACAATCTGGGGTCCAATGGGTCGCAATCTACACGAAGACCTTCTGGGTATTACAGGTCAGGGTGCAAGTATGAGGCCAGGCCAAGAACATCGTCATATACTACACGGTAGGCATGAGGATGAAACTATTCATGACGAAATTGGCATGAGACATTTTTATAACGAGTGGAGTAATTGGATGGGTATTGACCCTGCTAATCCCATGAGAGAAAATGCAGTTTGGGAGAATCAAGAAGATGCACACGTATAAATGTACAATACTAAGAGTAATAGACGGAGATACAGTTGATGTAGATATTGACTTGGGGTTTGGAGTATGGATGCGTAAAGAGCGTGTCCGTATCCTTGGTATAGACACACCAGAGAGCCGTACAAGCGATAAAGTAGAGAAGGTGTATGGTAATCTTGCAAAAGAATATGTGAAGGCGTATCTACCAGTGGATAGTGTACAAACACTTCAAACAGAAAAAGATGGTACAGGTAAGTTTGGTCGTATTCTAGGTAAGTTTTTAGTACACGATACTACTACAGATAGTCAAATGCATCTTGGTGACATTATGATTCGTGAGCATCTTGCAGTTGAATATCATGGACAATCCAAAGATGACATTGAAGAGCAACATATTAAAAATAGAGAACTATGTTGTCTACCAGAGGAAAGTAAAAAATAATGAGTATTAGTGAATTTAAACCAAAGCGTAGTAAGAAATACGAAGAGAATTACAACCGTATTTTTAATAAGAACCCCTCATTTATCAAAAGAATACTGGAGTGGTTTAAAAGTTTCTGATGGATGAAATCGTTTCACCATGCATATCAATATGTAAGTTTGATCCAGATACAGGCTATTGCTATGGATGCTGGAGAACTCGTAATGAGAAAATGACTTGGAAAAATGCTTCAAGAAATCTCCGTATAGAAATCATTGATGAACTTCACAAACGTAGAGAATCAGCTGGTGGAGCTCCACGTAGAACATCAAGAATACCACTATAAAGGGTATTGACTATTACACCAATTCATGTTAGTATTATATCATGAATAGACTATTAGAAGCACTAAACGAGTTAAAAGAACTTAATCAGAAGATTACAGCTTTAGGAAATGTTGAAAAACGTAAACCATTTAGTTTGCAATCTGATTTAGACCATATCGTAAATCTTAAAAAGATTAAGCAGGAACTTAGAGAAGAAATCGACAGCCTGCAACGTGATTAAAGTAATTGTATAATTATTATGTTAGGAGAGTGATATATGCCAGAGAACTACACATTCGTGTCAAAAGGTAAAGAACAATGGGCCTCTATAATGCTTACAAATGGTGAGTATGAGGGTGTCATCTATCAGTATGGAAAAGTATCTGTTGCTGAGAGTGAAGATGATAACGGTAATATGCCTCTGTCTTTCAAATACAATGTTTTAGATTATAATGGGCATGATCAAGAGGACTTAGAATCATCAGATAATTTTAGAAACACTTTAGGAGATATTTTAGTAGAAATTCTAGACGAGCAATTGGAGGCGAACAATCTTGAATACAACGATTGAACGGACAGCACTTACACAACTTGTTACAAACGAGCAGTATGCACGTAAGGTGATACCATTTATCAAGAAGGAATATTTCTCTGACAAGACAGAGCGTACTATATTTGAAGAGATTACCAAGTTTGTTGACAAATACAACAAAATACCAACGCAAACATCACTAGAGATTGAGGTTCAAGGTAGAAGAGATTTAAACGATACAGAATATGACAAGGTTGTAGAGGTTATCAAGACATTGAAGTCTACAGATGTAGACTTTGAGTGGCTTGTAGACACTACTGAGAAGTTCTGTAAGGATAAGGCAGTATATAATGCAATTGTTGAAGGTATTGGAATCATTGATGGAAAGGATAAGGAGAGAGATGCAGGAGCAATTCCAGGCATCCTTACTGATGCCCTTGCTGTTGGTTTTGACAATAACATTGGTCATGATTATTTGTTGGATGCAGAGTCCAGATTTGAATATTATCATACGATAGAAGAGAAGATTCCATTTGACCTTGAGTTCTTTAACAAGATAACCAAGGGTGGACTTCCACCAAAAACTCTAAATATTGCACTGGCGGGTACTGGTGTCGGAAAGAGTTTGTTTATGTGTCATATGGCTGCAAATTGTATGTCTCAAGGTAAAAATGTTCTCTATATTACACTAGAAATGGCAGAAGAAAGGATTGCAGAACGTATTGATGCTAACCTAATGAACATCTCTATGGAAGATTTGCATGATCTTCCGAAGCAAATGTTCGATAATCGGATAGATAAGATTGTTAAGAGTACTAGTGGTAAGCTGATTGTAAAAGAATATCCTACTGCCTCTGCTAACTCTTCACATTTTAGAGGATTGATTAAGGAACTTGCAATCAAGAAGAGTTTTAAACCAGACATTATCTTCATTGATTACCTTAATATATGTGGAAGTAGTAGATTTAAAGGAGCAACCAATGTCAATTCTTATATGTACATTAAGTCAATTGCAGAAGAGCTTAGAGGATTGGCAGTTGAGACAAATCTACCAATTATGTCGGCAACACAGACCACTAGATCAGGTTTCGTATCTACGGACATTGGTCTTGAAGATACGTCTGAAAGTTTTGGTTTGCCTGCAACGGCCGACTTCATGTTTGCACTCATATCTAACGAGGAACTTGACGAGCTCAACCAAATCGCAGTCAAGCAACTCAAGAACAGATACAATGATCCAACAGTGAATAAGAGGTTTGTCATTGGTATAGATAGAGCAAAGATGAAACTATTTGACGTTAAGATGACTGAACAGAACATAGTGGATAGTGGACAGTCTGAGGACACTGAGGACACGTTTACGAGTGCAGTATTCGATAAGACAGACTTTGGTGAGGGGTGGAAAGTATGATAACAATTCTAATAACATTGTGGCTTCATGGATATGATGTAACACTAGACGCAAAAGAAATATATAAGGTAAAAAGTGTATCAGAATGTGAAGAGATTTTACCGATGATTAAGATGGAATATGGAGCGCATAGTGGTAGTTGTAGCACTGGAGACATTCTTAGAGGAGTAAAAAGCACATGACTTGCATGGAATATCTATATCATTACACCTGTGATCAATGTAAACTATGGTGGAGTATTGCAATGGAGAAAGATGGATGGCAACCAAAAAGAATGTGGTGCCCTCATTGTGGAAATAAAAAAGAGTATAACACAGAGATAAATTATAAGATGATGAGGCAATAATGACTGACAAAGATGATATAATGAAATTTTCAGAAGAATGTTCTGATTGGCTTGGACTAAAAAATGAGGAATACCAAGACCCTATTTTGATGGGTGGAGTGATGATGAAAGCCACACTAGAGTTGTACCTGAGTTGTCTAAGTGAGGAAGATACCGAAATTTTGTTACAGACGGTATTAGAATCAATACCAGAGATAAAACGTCAACAGACACAAAGAGAGCAGTTTTTTCACACAGGAAATAAGGTGTTACACTAATATGTTTACAATGTACACTGCTGAGAACTGTAATTTTTGCACATCAGCAAAGAAACTATTGAATAACTATAATCTGGAGTATCTCAACATCATACTGGATACACCAGATAAAAAGAAAGAGTTCAAGGAAAAGACAGGACTCAAGACAGTTCCACAGATATACGTCAGCTCTACAGGGTATCATATAGGTGGATATGAAGAACTACAAGAATATGTAAAACTATAAGTAAAGGATGCAATTCGCACGTAAATATCGTAAGCGCATCTGGGCTGTAAAAAATGCAAAATACCTGTATGCGTTCTACAATTTCTTTATCGCCACTCTACGTAGGTTTCGCTTCGTAGTACGATACATTCCACTTACACCAATAGAGAAAGTTGTCAAGGAAGCACTCTTTGACTGCAAAATGTGTGGTAATTGTATACTGTCCTCTACTGGTATGTCCTGTCCCATGAACTGTCCCAAGGATATACGCAATGGACCCTGTGGGGGTGTCAGAGAGGACGGTGGGTGTGAAGTAATACACGATATGCCCTGCGTTTGGGTACTTGCATATGAAGGTAATAAGAACATGAACAACATTGAAAACAACTTTCAACCAGCACTTGAGCATACACAGATAGGTAGCTCATCTTGGTTAAAAGAAATAGAGAAGGAACAACTATGACAATAATGGTTATGGAAAAGGCACTATCTCATGATCAGTGCGACTACTTTATATCCCTTGCAAAGAACAACTGGAAAAGTGGTGGAACAACGAATATTGAAACTCAATCAACAAGAAAATCAGACATATGCTGGATAAAGGACGATAAGATAAACAAACAAATTACAGACCTGTGTGATGAGGCGAATAAAAGTGCAAAATGGAACTTTGATATAAGAAATATGGAGCCTATTCAGATAGCACGATATCGCAGAAAAGAGTTTTATAGTTGGCACGTAGATGGAAATGGTCTAAGGTCGATACCAAACTCGCCAGGCCATGTAAGAAAGTTATCCATGAGCATACTACTTAACGATGACTATACAGGTGGAGAACTAGAGATCAAGCACGGCATGATGGAAGCCAAGATACCAAATCGGAATGGGCCAAACAAGATGGAAGGTTCTAAAGGAACAATAATTGTATTTCCATCATACTATCTGCATAGAATAAAGCCAGTGAAGAAAGGTACAAGGTACTCATTAGTTGCATGGTTCGGTGGCCCAAAGTTTATATAAAATGCACATTGACAAATACCTCTGAACGTGATACTATTAGATACAAAATGAAAAAGGATATATGAATGATACATGAACTACAGAAACAATATGAAGACGATGTGGCAGTGCTGAAAGAAGCCATTGAAGGATTTATCAAGAACAACAAACCTAACTATATGCCAGTTAATCTGGGTGAAGCGTATAGACTGAGAGAGTTGGATGGAGCAATCGTTAAACTAACTCAGGCAGAAGACAAACTTGCGTGTCTTACAAAGAACTTTACAGGAAACGCTGCTGTTCAATCAAGCACTACAGGCGATAAGTTCGGTATGCCAACCTTTGAGGATGGTCATTCTAATTAAGTGTGACATATTTACAACTTGACAAATATCTCTGAACGTGGTACTATTAGTAATAATTGAAAAGAGGAAGATTCGTAATGAAAATTACAAAAACAAAAATGATTAAAGGTATTGTCAATACCGCATGGAAAACCCTTGGTACTGCAAAACGAGGAAAAATTGCAAAAGAGTATGCAAAAATTGTACTGCGTTCAACCTATTCAGAGGAAATTAAGATTGACCTTCTTGTTGGATTGTCAACAATTGGTTGGGCCCTAAAAAAACTTGAAGGAGATGGTAAGGGATATAACACTGCCACTGGTGGTAAATGGGATGACAGTGCTGGTAAACTAAACAAAAATAATTCAAATAGTTTTTGGGTATATTTGTAAATAAATGCGTAAAACGAAATACTATAAGTCAAAAGAAATCAACACAAAGAACCATTTCCTCATAGACAGTACATGGCCTGTAAAGGGTAGTAAGGGTAATGAGTATGATGTGAGAATGCATGAGAAGGGATTTACCTGTGACTGTCTAGGGTTTACGTATAATGGTAAGTGTAAACATATAACACAAGTCATATCCCTATTAACATATGAAGAATATCCGAAGTACGCAGCATGAAGGTAATATGGATACTATACATCATATCCTGCTCAAACTGCGAGTGGGAAATAGTGAATACGTATAA
>Ga0307488_10005705_pt1 | contig 10279 bp, 30 predicted proteins | sample SB02metaG_FD_202248 | JGI IMG/M metagenome (GOLD analysis project Ga0307488, IMG submission 202248) | Sea-ice brine microbial communities from Beaufort Sea near Barrow, Alaska, United States - SB 0.2 | ecosystem: Environmental > Aquatic > Marine > Coastal | place: USA: Alaska | collected...
CATCATCGAATATTTGCAACCGATATTTGAAGATCGCCTTCATTTTTGATCTCCTATCTGGCCGAATGCACCATTGTAGTTTTCATTGGGATAGACTCGATACGCGCAGTCTATGAAATTTATATCACCTCCAACAATCGTCTCCGCCACTTTTGCTACCGCATCGGCATCGAGATCATGTACGAGTATGTCCATGATTTTTCCTATCAGCGCCTCTTCGTCCACATGAATGAATCCCAGTGCCTCTGCACTATCTTCGTCTGCGACATTTGGACTCAATGCCCCCACGTTATCCTCAAAGACATGGTATTTGGGTGGGGGAGAGTTGTGTGTGCTTTCATCGAAGAAATGCCCCTGATCGTCAGCGTAAGGAGATTCACCTGCATACGCACTGGGTTGTCCTAAGACATCCCAACATGCCTTATGATACATTGTTAGCTTTTCGCTTCCATTGTAAAATTCAATCACGTCCTGCGCGACTTCCATCCTGCCATAACCATCGTATTCCCCGATGATTAGTGTTCCGTTCTCCAGAATGACAACCGCATCATTCTCCCATTTATTAACTTCACTCATGGCATACGGGCTTATGATAGAGCTATCGCACCTTTTGCACTGCCAGCTAAATAATCCCATTATAATTTCTCCATTTTCTCTTTGAGTAGCATTAAGATCACCTCATCAATGATCGAGTCGGGTGCGAAGTCTCGGTTTGCGCCGCACTTCTCGCATTCCGTTTGCCCCCTGTCGTGGATGTAATCATCATCACAATCGCAATCCCAAAAGACATCAGTCGTTACTACCATCACTTTTGAATCTTTATCCGGGAAACGAACATTTCCATACCCATCTCAGGCTCATCATGATCTACTAAGGTGACCTTAACTTTTTCGGGCTTACTCGCCTCCACATCCATAACACACCCATTCTCTACGGTGATAATTATATCTATCATAGTGTTACCCATTCCTTGTCGTGGGTGTAGTATTTAATCTCAGTGCAACCCGCATTGGGTTCACCGTAATTATCCAGAGGCCCGAACGCATCCTCGCCGTCTATGCCGTCAAGGGTGGCTCCCTCGTAATACAGCACTCCATCGTCGTCATACATGCGGAAGGATTGCCCTTCCCCCTTCTTTAGAAGAGCTACATCAGCGTCAGATATAGCGCGAGGTCCGATAACTTCGACCTCGGTAGGCATACCAAATGCTTCGTCTGTTATCCATGATTGTGTAATTATCCAGCTCATAACATCTCCATTTCGGTTATAGGGGCACTATCCGAGAAGCTGCGCCCCTTGTAAATTTGGAATGCTTTGTATTTCGGCCTACGATATCCGTTGAACTGCTGGGCATCTGCCTTCATTCTTGATAGCCTGTTCCGACCATCAAGAATGACTACCCCTCGATCACCCAAGACCCAGTCCAGCTTTCCGGCGAGGTTGTAATCGAAATATTGGACATAGGTCATACCATCATCTCCTTCTGGAAGTAATCGTCTACCTGCACTCTGGCTCGACACAGTAGGGTTATATTCCCCTCCCCGAGCACATCCAGTAGCAGACTCTTCTCCTCCATATATACTTTGGCGAAATCAGCATCGTGCTTTACGATACTTGCGGTGTTGTGGATCAGGTCAGCCAACTTGATCGTCTTTGAATCAGCGGACCCACGGCTTAGATGCTCACGATCAATAGCCTTGATGCGCTCGGCACGATTCCCGTCTTCCGGCTTGCTGATATCAGTCAAATCATACACCATACAGGCGACATTATGACCGAATCGATAGTCGATATCATCGATATCAAAGGAGGTGTCCTCGACCACATCATGGCAGATCGCCGCGACGTGCAACTCTACATGCTCTGGGGCAACCCCCCTGACTATCTCTGCGACAGCCAGGGGGTGGAGGATATACGGCTCGCCTGTATACTTTCGCTTCTGACCCTCATGCGCCTTTGCGGCGAATCGGACGGCCTTTGTGAATAGACATTTCATTATGCGTCCCCTTCAAAGAATGCGTAGGTGGTGGCTACTACATCGCCAACCTCATAGCTGTCGCGGTATAGGTCTACAACAACCCCCTCGTCCGTCTTGCTTACACAGACAGCGATATTACCAACGACCACCCAAGTGAACTCACCCTTCAGGCGATGCTGTCCTTGCTCCTCAAGTTCTATGATGTTGTTCATGTGGCTTTCTCCTGCATGTCCTCGATGAAATCACTAACCCTACCGCGCAGATCGCTGTAGGGCGGCAGTTCGTTGTAGCTTTCCTGCAAGAGGTTCCACATATAATTCCAGTCTCTACTGGCGCATATAAGACGGAAGTTGAGCTTGCTGGATTGCTTCTGGAGATCATCGATTTCAACGACTAACTCATGTATTGACCATGAGCTTTCACATTTCTGGCAGAATAGACCATGATCCCTCTGAGAGAGGAGCGCATCCTCAACCCCACAGTGAGGGCACTTGCCCTCCACTGCGAGACTGTTTGTTGTTACTGATTCGAGGAATCGAACGCGCTGTATCAATGCGTTAATGGCCGTCTGCTTAGGGTCGCCTTTCACGACTTCATGATGCGGCATTATCGGCCTCCTTCTCTGTAGGTGGAATCCTTGGCGACGTAGACGAGAGTGCTGTTTCTGTCTTGCCCAGTCTTTTTGACGATGCGCTGATCCATTTCGGCCACCGCGCATCGGTAGCGACCCCACTGTTGGGGGTCACTGGAGAGATTGTCGAGTCCTGCGTTGTCTAACTCACGTATCGTCGTGTCATTCTCACGATAGGTGATTACTGACCTCAATAGACCTTTAACTATCGTTGAACGTGACATAGCATGTTCTCCAGTTAATGTGTGTGATGGTGTGTGAATCGATACGATTTACTAAGCCGTGGCTTCTATGGCATCTTCAACTATCTTTCTTGACACATAATCCTTTCTCAGGCCCATTGCCTCTACGATGGCCGCCTCAATGGAGACGTAATCTCCCTGCGCGACACGCGCCATCATCGTGGTTTCAAATTCGCCCTGCACAGGGAAGGTCACGTCTACATCGCATCCCCCTGCGACACTATTCAGCATCTGCTCTGTTTTTGTTTTTAGTTGCAGTTTGTAGTTGCTGAAAATTCCTCGCGTATTCTCCATGACAACTTCATTGACGAGATTCTCCATTACTCTTCCTCTCTTTTGTATATGAATTGGGGTTCTTGATACTTAATTGCTTGAACTAATAGATATTCCTCTGCCTTTTCGGTTAAAGGGCCAGGAAGAGCGCACATCATACTGGGACGATTGTCTCCTATGCTCGGATATACCCACACCATATGCCCTACGGCCTCAAAGCCATTCTCGCGACATTCGTCCGTAAATGATTTTGGCATCACATCCCAAGTCATATCGGGGAATGCCTTATTTGCCACTTCTCCGACTGTCATCACTTAACCTCCTTGGTGTAATTGTGTTCGTGATATATTGGGAAAACGATCTTTGAGGGCGCACTTGAATCGCTTGGGTATTCCAATATTGTCTCGACATAGAGGCAATCTAGACTCTTCACAATTTCCCCCACGATGACCTTATATCTGTCATCTATAGGCATATCCATCAGTTCATCGTTGTGTATAGGTATGGATATATGGGCTATATAATCCTTCATTCTACTGCCTCCGTTTGAATGGGGTGGTTAATAGTTTTACGCAAATACCCACCACCATACTCCATAGCGTGGATCACAGCATTTACTACTACCGAAAGCAAGTCCTCATCTTCCAGCCATTCGTCTTTATTCCAACAGACGATCTCACCCACTTGGTCGTGGATGTAGATTCCATACTTATCTACATCCACATGTATCGGGTCACTTTCATTGCCTATCCAAGGCTTGTTAATCATTAGCGATTGCCTTTCAGGTAAGAGCGTCCCTGATTCTTCCAGTCGACCTTAGAGGCATAAGCCGCATTCCCTGCGCGAACCATCTCGGAGGCAAGTTCATTGTTTACGCGGGTGACCGTGTTGATGAGTTTGGTGTTTTTGTGATTGAGGATTTGAATGCATTTCATCTGAGATATTCTCCATGCTGTGAATCGTTACGATTCAGTGTATGATTGACTTCTTGAATGATATTACTTGCATAAATACATATACTGCAATTACTTACTCGTCGTCTCCCCCATATATACCGTTCCATGTCTCGATGATTTCCAATGCCGGAATAGCATTCCAGCCCGGGCATCCATTCATGAGAATCTGCTTTAAATCACGATCCTTCAGCCCTTCCCATTCGGATTCCGCGATCTGATAGCGCATCTCTTCAACAGTAGTTTCCATTTCTGGAATCCACACATTGTGATTGAATGGTGGAATCCTACTCTTCTGATCCTCCGTATATAGCGATGCAAAGTTTAGATGTTCCGTCCAAGTGTTCGCTATATTATTCCAATAGCCATTATTATTATCGCTATAAATCATGAACTTATTTCCTGCTACCATCCTTAACCTCTCTTTAGCGACTTGAGTGTTGTAATATATGCAATTACTTGCCCCTTTACAAGTAATTGCATAAGAAAAGATGATCAGTTGTTAATTCTCTTCGAACGTATCTCCATCTAATTCACCGATAGTATCGATTACCTTATTGAGCGTCTTTTCAGGAAGCTCGCTCATCGCTGTGGCGTTGCAGAAAACTGCCTCAATCTTGCTGTGCTTATCCAGCCAAGAGGTGACCGCATGATGCAACTTGGCTGTAATGCGATTGCCGTCACCTAAGACGCCCTCACATATTCCAATGACTTCACCATTTTGACCTAAGTCGAGGAATATGTGCACCGCCGCATATCCTTCTGCTGATGCTTCACTGGCAGTCTTAGTCATACCTTCCTGTATGAGATTGAAGTGCATCTGGGAAATGTCATTGGGGAATGTGAATCCAAAATGTATCAACTCCATATGGAGATCGTCTTCATTCATCGCTGATACTCCACCATCTGCCGCATACGGGCCGGTATGACCTCGTAGTCGTTGCAGTGATCACAGCAACGACCTGAGTTGATCGGATCGGCGTTGTGTCCCTGATCCCACCCTATGGCGTTTGGCAGGATATCCTCTTTGCAGATGGAACATTTAATTGGCTTGCTCATAACTTCCTTTCTGTGCCATGTGGCACTACTTTTGTGAATCGATACGATTCAGGGTTATTACTCGTAATGTGGTCTTTCTTCTGGCCAACTGGCCGCTCTATCGGATTCTATTCTGGCAGTATATCGACCATCGGACGCCATTGACCCAATATCCGAATTGCGATTCCTATTCTCCTCATCGCACCATGCCACTGCTGCGGTGTGAGCTTCCTGCACTCGTTGGAGATACTTCTTTGCGGGTTCATCGCGCTCTGAGAAATATTCCTCGCACTTCTCTTTCTCCGGCGATGCGTAGCGATACCACCAGCCGCCCTCTTCGGGACCGCCATACGCCTTATTTTCGAGGTAAACATTGACATACATATCACCTGATGCAATTCGCAGGAATCCATCGACATCAACCTTGCCAGTCAGATTCTCCGGTATAGCATCAACCGCTGTTTTGAGATACTGGAATGGGAACTCTACTTTGATGGTCATATCACGGCTCCAAAATTAGCGGCATCAGATATATGGTCAGGCAAGATGACCTTATTACCAGTAGTGGGATCGACAATCACCTCAGTAACCTGATCGAGATAGGATGCGTCCACTCCGATCATGGCTCCACTGGGCAGCTTCCAGATTTCCACCTCAACAAATCCCCCAGTGTCGGGGTCGCGCACCATGACATCCTCGATATACTGGACGCTTTCGTCGTATGGCACGAACTCTGCGTCGCCCAGCTTCGACAGGGGGAGATTATACATCTCGCCCACATCTTTCCCATAGCCTTTCCAGTAATCGGCTTCTTTAGTGGAACCCACCCATCCATCCTTATTGCTCCAGTAGCCGCCTTCGGACTGGCTGTAGATCACGAATGTTTCCATTATACACCACTCTCCTTTATTAAATTGCTCATATTCTCAAGCGCACTATTGTAATTGTCTCTAATTGTTAACGCGGTTGCTATTGATCTATGCAGATCGCTCAATAGCATACTATGCTCGCTGAGAGGTGTGGTTAGGCGGCTATATTCATCTAGGACCATAATCCCAGTGACATCAATCATTTTATCTTCCATAATCTTGCTCCTTAAGATTCCCTATCTTTATTCGTGAATAAGTCGGGAATATCCCATGCTCGAATACTCCCTCATTATTAGCGGAATACCATCCCATCCCTGCAAAGATGATATTACACTTCAATTGATCCTCACTGGCATCGACCTCATATATCCTGGCCACTGCCGATAACTTGAGGCTTCCAACTACTGTCGTTGGGTTTGTCATTTCACTAGCTCCAAATCGTTGAGCATCTTCCTCATGTCGTGAGAGATTGGATTGGGGCCAAAGTCGAAGTGCTCATTCGTCCAGAGCTGGCTCCCGAGCCACACCTCATCGTAAATACTGTCTGCCAGATATTCAGCCCAGTCCATGTAGGTATTCAGTTCAACCGCTACTGAACCATCCCCATGCCAGTCCTCTTTGTAGATCACCCTACCGGCTTTATCTTGGGCGAGCAGGATGTCCTGAAAGCTTCTCCACTCGCGTAATACTTTATCGGGGAGATGGGTCGGCGGAATCAGCTCATTGAATCCCGTTCCACCCCAAACAGTCTTCTTCCAGTCGCTTCCCATCTTGGGAAATTGGAAGGGGACGCATGTAGCGTCTGCTATGTAGGATCTCCGACAGTTGAAGATGAGCAGGTCGGCGGTGGCAATGTGGTCGAGTAGGAGTTCTTTGCCGTCTAAGGCTCGGCAGATACTTGAAAAGCTCATGAATGCACGTTTCATCGTCTTGTTTCTCCACGTGGTAAATCGTATCGATTCAGGTTATTGGTATCGAATTACTGCTATCATTCCTTCTAACTTCTTGGCATCTTCTATAGAGATTCGCCCATATTTGGCCATATCTCTCACCTCCTGCTCGATCTTTCCTATCCACCGCGCCACTTTTCGCCCGTTATCATGGGCCACATCCAGATGCTCTTGGGCATGTTTCGCCATACCGTCAATCTCTGACAGCATGTAGATGCTACCGTCTGCCACATGGCACTGTTCAGGGGGCGGTGGGTCGATTGGATCTGGCTGATGATACAGGCAACTCCATGCTCCCCGTATATTATCCAACACAGCACTGATGGAATGACCTTCGGTGGGCTTACTCATATCTAATCTCCTTCGATGATTTCAAATTCATCGAACCCCAGTGTCTTTAGGATTTCTTTCATTCTGATTATTCCTTGCTGCATGGACAGCCCGAATAACGGCTCACTTCCAGTCCTACCGTCCTCGCCGTTAAATTCGATGTAGCCCTCATGTGGGATTATGATGCAATACATATCACAGCCCCAATTCAATGTGTTCATCGAAATTGGAATTGATGATATACACGACACACCGTAACTCGGTGCGAGTGGCGTCCTCATATTCTATACGGTTCCACTCGCATAGATTGAGGAGATATTGCCTGACGGATCTTGCGACATCCGTTTGATTGATCGTGCGCGAGTCTATGCAAGCACCGTCGACATAGAATTCAACCTGCACTTCATGGCCATCAAGCTCCCTTATCTCGATATTCAGTGAGTTCTGCCCTGTCTTTCCAAAGGGAATAGTGAATGCCATGTGTCCAGTAGATGCGGAAAAGGTAGATCCGAGTTCCGTCTGTCCACTGTGCAATTTCTTCAGTATATCTTTCATGATGCTCCTAAATCGTTACGATTCACGGGAGGGTGAGAACCATGCGGAGATAAATTCCCCGCTGTTGTAGAATTCTTCCAACGTGTTGACATACTCTATTCCCTCTTCAAGGACTTCCATCTCCTCGGCAGTTAGTAATGCGTTGAAGTTCATATGTAGATGCTCCCCGTATTAGGCCCAACGTAATGGAATCCGTTGAGCGTTTGTGATAGATCGACATAGTCCAGCTCATCGAGACACTGGAACATCGTGCCCTTGAGATGGAATGATCTGGTTTGGTGATGGTGGCCGAAAAACCAGACCATCGGCTGATGGATCTCGAACATGCGTTGCAACAGTTGATTCGTCCGACTTCCCCTCTCTTTTGCGGAATTGGTGACGAAATACGACAATATTTCCAGGGGGCAATCATGGGTGAGCATAACGGTGGGCATGGTTTTCTCGTAGAGATAAAGCGCCTTCTGTCCTGTGGGGATATCCATCTCTTCTTTGTCCCACCAGTCCACCCCACTAGTCCGATAACGCTTGTCAACACTCTCTGCTCCTCTGGCGAAGAAGAAGGTCATACCGCCCAAGAGGCAGCTATAGCCGAAATCTCCGAGAGATGCCTCTGGGATATTGTCATAATCATCATGATTCCCCATGATGAAACGATGATTACGGCTGTCCTCGGAGTGATCCAGCCGCTTGTATTCCTTCTTGAATCCCATATCGCCCAACTGGACGGAATAGGACGGATCTTCTATGATGCGTTTATACTTCTTTATCTTGCCGTGCACATCGCCAATGATTCGCATCTACATGATGCCTTTCTCGAATCCCCCTATAAGGGACACTAAGTTTTCAGCAATCGCCCTGCGCTCCCCACCGCCCAACGTATTTTGAGCTTCCTCCATCGCGAGATCGAGGGCCAAGATTGCATCTCGGAGCGACCCGACGATATTCTTCCGATCAGTGAGTCGTAGCCTATCTACTTCGATTTGGTCTATGATATCGGTTAATGGCCTAACCGACCTGTTCATATAGCAAATGGTTTGGTCCTCTTTTGGTAACATTACTTAACCTCCAGTGATTTCTTGAGCAGATGCCCAAGGCCATGCGGTGATTCGATATGATGCCACTTTGCCCAGCCGTTATTATGATCACACCAAAATGTTGAATGCTCAGAAGCCTCCTCATAGCCTACTGGCACTGAGATGAGATACTTCTGATGTTCTGCGCCCTCTTCGACGCGAACGCGGCTTACAACGTGGAAAGCGGTGAGTCCAGCCATACCGTGACATATTGCAACAATGGCTATGCAAAAAAGCATAGGGTGAACATCGGTCAACGTCAATGCCCAAATACTGAGTGCACTGACAAATAGGGATAAGATTAACATAGCATCCTCTCTGAATCGTATCGATTTAGGGGGTTTTGTCGAGCTGTCGGTCAGCGAGCCGCCAATCCGCCGCACCCACTTTTGTCATGGATGCGAACGCCTTGATGCCATCGCGATACATAACCCAGTTATCTTTCCCCTCATTTTTCACGAAATAATGATGACTATTCTTATCGAATGAGAAATAGTCCTTGGGTTTCTCTTCTTCTACGCGCCAGCGAATGGCCCTTGTGGGAGACGAGTCCCCAACCTTCTTCTTTGGTGCATTTTTGCGTAGAATAAGGGCGAATCCCCATCCTTTCTCGCAGACATACTGCTCTTGTCCGTTTAATTCGATCATTGATAAGTGGAAATGCAGCTTATCCATCTCGTCGGAGTCGAAGCCATGATGAGATAGGACATCCCATATCAAATGTTCCAGTGCTTCCATGTCGCGCACTGATTCCAACTGCACATCATTAGCGTCCTGATACTCCAGAATGTATCCAACCTCTCTCGGCGGGAGATTCTCCTTGGATCTGGCTCCCCTTTTCTGAGCAGAGCGAGCATCTGAAGAGCCGCCGCGCTTCTTGGTAATAGTGTGGTGCGATGTGTGCTGAGTTAGGTGGCCCAGATCTCCCTTGGAACAATGCTTAGAGGCGTGAGCCTCCGTTTTTGCCCAAAATGCGACCCTTTCGTGGATGTCCATACTCGCCACCCAATCCTGGCATTCTTTATCCAGACGCGCAGGACTGGGAGCCTCACGAAAAAGGTCAATCGCCGCCTCCCAGGTGCGCTGCTCTACCGTCTTGGCAGAAGCGGCCAGATGTGCCGCCTCCGCCAGATTGTCGACAATGCTCATAATTCGATCCCATTCTTTTCATAGATGCCGTCGATGAACTCCTTAGCTTCTTCGATGGGCTGCTTTGCGGTGAAGTCGGGGGAAGAAGACCAGACCCTGTGGGTATTTTTCTCGACACAGGCCATGAACATCACCCTCGACACATCATCAATAACTTCAGCGATACAAACAACCGCGATCCCAACATTCTTATAACCTTGCATGGTAAACTCCTTTTTGTGAATCGTATCGATTCACG
>Ga0307488_10005707_pt1 | contig 10275 bp, 16 predicted proteins | sample SB02metaG_FD_202248 | JGI IMG/M metagenome (GOLD analysis project Ga0307488, IMG submission 202248) | Sea-ice brine microbial communities from Beaufort Sea near Barrow, Alaska, United States - SB 0.2 | ecosystem: Environmental > Aquatic > Marine > Coastal | place: USA: Alaska | collected...
ACGACACTCTCAAAGATTCACAGAAACGACACGACTACGATTCCATGAGGAAGTTTGGCGGAACTAGGCAAGGTGGACAAGGACAGCATCCGTTCTTCAACGAGGACATATTCGGAGACTTCTTCTCAGGCTTCCAACAGGGACAAGGAGGAGATATGGATTTTAATAGCAGATTCAACTTTACAACACAAGGGAATCAAGCAAAGACATTTAGAACAAGACAACAAGCAAATAAAAGTATAAATGTAAGAATGGCAATATCAATCAAAGAAGCCATGATGAACAATGAGAAAACAATTAACTACAGACTACCATCCGGTAGGGAGGAATTCGCAACAGTAAAGATTCCTGCCGGTGTGCAACACGGAGTCACTTTCAAATTCACCGGCATGGGTGATGACTCAATAAAGAACGTGCCACGTGGTGATCTAATGGTACAGATGAGTGTGTTAGACTCAGATGGATACACTAGAAAAGTAAATGATTTATACACTGATAAAACTATTAACTGTTTCCAAGCTATGAGGGGACATGAGATAAAACTAAAAACACTAGAGGACAGTGTAATAACAGTTAAGGTACCATCGGGTACACAGCACGGGACATTGTTAAGTGTAAAAAGTAAAGGAATGCCTGTACACAGAACATTAAATATTAGAGGAAATCTTTATATTAGAATATTGGTACTGATACCACAACTATCGGCCGCTGACTTAAAGAAAATAAAAGACCTATGATAGAACTATTTTCACACCCTCACTACACACTGGAACAGGTCAGCACTGATTGGGACTGGAAAACAGATGCTATAGAACATCATGCAGACTTGGAAAAGTTTGAACACGAAATGATACAGTTCATGAAGGACGAGAGAGGATTGGGACTGGCCGCAAATCAGATAGGCATTACCAAAAGATTCTTTGCAATAGGGCACGAGTCATTTGACACAATATCGAAACCTGCTATAATATGGAATCCAAAGATAATAAAGTTTAGCAAAGAAAAAGTCATGGATATAGAAGGTTGCTTGAGCTTTATGGATATTTGGTTAAAAGTAGAGAGATCAAGAAAAGTGGAAGTACAATATGAACTATCGAATGGACAATTACACATGGCAGAACTTGACGGCATGGAGTCGAAGTGTTTCCAGCACGAACTGGATCACTTGGATGGTATCACATTCAACAAAAGGGTCTCAAAATTGAAATGGGACATGGCAAAGAAAAAGGCACAAAGAAATTAAAGAAAGGAAAGAGGACTAAAGTATGGAAGATATTAAACGGAACTTACAAGAAACAAACACCAATGCAAGAGGACGTGGAGAGGCTGATAGCGGCCATACAACAGGAACTGGAATGGGACAAGAAGGATATAGCCACATGGCACAAAATTCAAATGGGAATAACAGATTGGAGTGGAGATGTTAGAAGCAAACGAAGGACTGGAAAAAATATTCGAAGACGCAGTTAAAGAGGCGGAGAAGAGGAAACACGAATACGTGACAATAGAACACGTTCTTCTTTCACTGATCAAGGACCAACACATTGGAACTGTATTAAAAGATTTTAAAATAGACATGGTCGCACTGACCAAAGATGTTGAGGACTACCTAGACACTAAATGTAATGATATTGTGTCAAAAACTGCAAACCCGGTAGTTCCTAGAAAAACAGCATCACTAGAAAGACTAATGAACAGAGCATTCACTCAAGCACTGTTCCAAGGTAGACAGGATGTGACTTCGATCGACATACTGATCAGCATATTTGCAGAGAAGAAAAGCTATGCGGCATTCTTCCTTAAGAAACATGCCGTCAACAAACAGGACCTAATGGATCTTGTGTCCACAGAGACCATACTAGACGAAGGCATGGCCTCAATGGGTGGCGGAATGGGCGGTCAGGATCCTAGTGGAGAACAACGACTGAGACCAAACCAAGCGGACAGGATACTGAAGAGCTACTGTGAGAACTTGAATCAAAAGTACTTCGACAAGAAGATCGATCCAGTAATAGGCAGAGTAGAGGAACTAGAAAATTTAAAACAGATCCTTGCGAGAAGAAACAAGAACAATGTACTAATAGTAGGTGATCCAGGTGTCGGTAAGACAGCAGTCGTGGAAGGACTTGCTAGAAGGATCGCAAAGAACAAAGAAGACATTCCCGAATACCTTAAGGACCATATTGTATGGAGCCTAGATATCAATGCACTACTGGCAGGATCTAAATTCAGAGGAGACTTTGAGGAGAGATTAAAATTGATTATCAATGCACTTGACCAAAAAGGCAAGTCAATACTGTTCATAGACGAAGCACACATGATGGTGGGGGCCGGTGCAACAGGAAGTGGCAACAGCATGGACATGGCGAACATGCTTAAACCTGCACTGCTAAAAGGATCAATCAAGGTTCTTGCTTCAACTACTTGGGAAGAATACAGAAAGTTTTTTGAGAAAGACAGAGCATTGATGAGAAGATTCCAAAGACTACAAGTTGGAGAACCTTCGAAAGAAACGTCAATTAAAATACTAAAAGGTGTCAAACAATACTACGAAAGTCATCATGGTTGCACTATAACAGACGAAGCCTGTGAAGACGCAGTCGATTACTCAATGAAGTTCATAGCAGATAAAAAACTGCCGGATAAAGCAATAGACGTAATAGATGTTGCCTGTGCAAGACTGAGATTGAACGGCGTAAAAGACGGTGTAATAGATCATGAAGAAATTATACATGAGATATCAGTAATGACCGGGATCAGCATTGAACAATTAAGTCAAAAACAAACCAGCAGTTTAAAAACACTTGAAGAGAAAATGAAACTGCAAGTGTTTGGACAGGACAAAGCGATAAACACAATCACCGACAAGATACTGGTTGCTAGAGCAGGACTAAAAAGTTTAACTAAACCTATTGGATCATTCCTATTCCTAGGACCAACAGGTTGTGGAAAAACCGAGACCGCAAGAACACTGGCGAAGACACTAGGTGTTGAATTGATAAGATTTGACATGTCAGAGTATCAAGAGAAACATTCGATTGCGAAACTGATAGGATCTCCCCCGGGTTATGTGGGCTATGAAGACAGCAACATGGGTGGTGGTATGTTTATCAATGAAGTGGAGAAGAATCCACATGCAGTTGTGCTGTTTGATGAGATAGAGAAAGCACACAGAGATGTGTCTAATATGTTGCTACAGGTCATGGACTACGGAACAGTCACAGGATCTAATGGCAAGAAAGCTGACTGTAGGAACATCACACTCATACTGACTTCGAACCTAGGTGCAGAAGAAATGGAAAGAAACAACATAGGCTTTGGTAAAAGTGAGAGAGTAGGCGAAGACGATGCCGCACTCAAAAAGTTCTTCCCACCAGAGTTCAGGAATAGACTAGATGCTGTGATCAAGTTTGACAAACTGGGCAAGGAAACAATGACACTTGTTGTTAAGAAATTCCTAGCAGAGCTGAACACAATGACCATGGAGAAAGACGTAGAAGTCAATGCCACTGATAGTGCTATCGAGTTCTTGATGACAAAGGGCTTTGATACTAAACTAGGTGCTAGACCTTTACAGAGAGTTATCGATGACGAGATCAAGACCCCTCTATCTAAAATGATACTGTTCGGAGAGTTAATCGAAGGTGGAATGGTGGAAGTGGGATTATCAGACGATATCGTTCCTAAGTTAACAGTGAACTTCAAGGCAAAGAAAGAGCCTAAGATGTTAGAACAATTTAAACCTAAAGTATCCGATGAGAAAACATCATAACAAGTTATTCTACGGCAAGTATCGTTACAAGACGGTATTCGAGATGCCGGGAAGTCTGATGTTCTACCCAACATCAGATCAGTACCTGACCAATCTCAAGCAAAAGAATGTGGGATTGAGGGACTTGAATAATTTGGCAGATTTCATAATGCAACACAGGGACAGTATGAGATTCCGTATGCAGGACAAGAAAGCAATATTCTACACAAACGAAGGCATGTCAAAAGACTTGATAGGATCATTCACAAATTACCATGTCAAAACAGAGATTGTGGATCCTAAATTTGGCCTGCTAGAAAAGAATTCTGTGGGGTGTGATAGATTGCCATACGGCAAGTACAAGTACCAAGTGCATTTGAGAAAAGATGTACACAAACACGTCAATGAAACAGAAAGAGAAGCACTACGGGAATTCATTGAGAGAAACATAGACAACTGTCTAATCACTAACAAGTTCGTACTAGACTTCCTGGAAGACAGATCTCCACACTGTTACCATGGATACTTCTACGTAAAGGACGAAAAATTTTTAACACCAATATACATGATAGCACAGAAAGGAATAGACAAAGTAATTAAATTTGTCGAGGTAAAATAATGGAAGCAATAAAAAAACTACGAGATAAAGGTATATTCAACAGTCAATCGATCGTTGAAAGCATGATACAGAAGAACTGGTTTGGTGAACCTGTAATAAAAAGAAGCCTGTTGAGAGTTAAACAAGTAAATGAAGACAACTGCGTTTGTGAGGAACTGGGCGAAGCAGATGGCAAGGCCTACAAGATCAAATACGTTAACATACTGACTGTGGACGGACAGGAGCCAAACGAATTGGCCGCTGTGTACGGGCTAGGTCCAAAAACTGCAAGATTCAAGAGACGCAGTACTGAATAAATACAACGATGGCACAGACAAGTACAACATTAATATCAAGCAAATCACACCTGACCAGTATCACAGGTAGTGATATCAGCTTCACTGCAACCAGTGGAATATTCACTATCAAGGCAACCAGCACAACATTGACTGGTTCTGGTAAACTTGCGGTGGGAGATCTAATAACTGTGACAGGAACAACAAGCAACAACTCAACATTCACCGTGAGCACGGTAGTATCAACACTAGAAATTACTGTTTCGGAAGCAGTGACATCAGAAAATTCAGATGGATCCACATCCGTTACATTGGATCACGTAGGATTTGTTTCGGACAAGGCCAAAGGCGATGGTTACTACTCACAACCAGATGGTGTACACACGGTGGCATACCAAGTTGCAAGTGATTTCAACGCCGATGCAACAATCAAGATGCAGGGCACCCTAGCAACAACACCCACGGAAGATGATTGGTTTGACATACCAGGAACGACATTCACTTCAGATACTAGTACAGTGACTTCGAGTGCGAACTTCACAGGCAACTATGTCTGGGTAAGAAGCAAAACACAGTTGATGACTGCCGGAACTGTAAACTCAATACTACTAAATTCATAACTTTCATGTTTCTTACAGAAGTAAGAAGGCACAACGACGAAGAGCTCCATGCGTGGGCTATCTCGTTACTCACTGACTTAAAGGATGCCGGTACCACGTTCACTGCACATTACATAGGCTACGGACAATGGACATTTGGTGACGAGAATGAATTCAAAGATAACAAGATTATCTTGAAAAATCTTTTTTCAAAAACTGGCACAACAATAATTTTCTGTTTTGACTTCACTATCGAAGATAATAGAAAAGATATTATACAAGCAATGGAAGAAAAAAAAGATGCTAAACTTATATGGATAGGGGCAGAAAAAGATCCGTTTGACCATCCTAGGATCAATTGTGTGTTTTGGCCTGCAGATATGTTGTTACAGAACAAACAATATAAAAATTTTGATGACGTTGAAAAAGAACCATCAGAACAAAGACACTGGATCAGCACTTCCTTAGGCATTCGTCCACACAGGATTTACATGGCTTCATTACTCAAGGGAATGGATTTGGACAAACACGGTGACCTACGTATAAAAACAGTATCACGTAGTGGTAAAAAATCTCCGCTGGTATCTGAGGCGTTGGCACAAGGAAACGGTAATGCTCCGGACAATACACCAACACTACCTCTGTATGTGAAAGACAATTGGAAACTGTCTAAAGAGATTGAGAACATATCAGAGGAATCAAGCAAAGGTTATCAGGAACTTATAAAACGGAAATGGTGGGGTAGTTCTTTATTTCTGTTTAGTCATTACATGGCGCTGGGCTTCGATCAAAACAACAATGCCGCTAACTTTGATAAAAATTTAAGGCATTTGTACAAAGATAAAACCCTCGAAGTTGTAAATGAAACCAGCCATGGTTATGAACCTGTCTTTATAACAGAAAAATTTATAAATGCTGTGATAGGATTAAATCTAGTAATAATGAATGGGCCAGCCGGAACTGTTAAATTGCTCGAGGATCTAGGATGGAACAGTTGCAGACATGTTGTGAACCACGACTACGATGATATCACTGATCCTATCATGCGTTGTGAAAAAGCAATACGTCTCAATTCCAAACTGTTCAGTGACCCAGCATATTGCAATAAGTCATGGCAGGACAATCTCAACATACTTCATGATAACAGTAAATGGGCACGTGATCATTTGTACAATCAAATACTGAAAAACTGCGAACAACAGTTCAAAGAAGTCGCATAGACAGTAGGTCTTTTAAAGACCAACTAGGTTGACAAATACCTATGTTGTAGTACAATTAAACTATGACAGATAATGATATAGAAGACATACAAACAGTAGACATTAAAGTGACCGCAGAATCAATAGACGCACATGTTATGTGCCTCAAGGAGAACGGATACAAGGTTGAGAAATCTTGGTCTGCATGGACAAAATACCTGTTGGCATTCTTAATGGGTGGATACATTATAGGAGTCGTACTATAATGGAAACAGTTGAAATAATTTGCACCAACAATGACAGAACCAAAACGGCAGAAGTGCTAGAATGTACAGACAAATACATGAAAGTGCAAGTCGAAGGAACCCAGTTGTTTATAGAGATGTTCCGGGAGGACTTAAATACCCCGTACACAGGACACACAGCAGGATTAGAATTTGAATGGGAACCGAAAAACTAAAATTTAAGTTAGAACTACACGCAACCATGTGGGATCGATCCCCGGTAGCAGAGATCCTGATCAACGACAAGAGCTATTTCAAGGGAGACATCACAACCACTGAAGACAAACCCACTCTCATAGAGTTTGAGCACGAGTGTGAAGAGGACAAAGACTACCAGCTGATCATTAAAAGATCAGGCAAAAGTAAAAATCAAACGGTGGTCAACGACAAGGGGGATCTCCTAAAGGATCAACTGCTAAACATCAAGAGTATAGAGATTGATGAGATCGACATAGGTTCATTAGTATACGAGGGCACTTACACGCCAGATTATCCAGAACCATGGGCCACACAGCAAAGAGAAGCTGGTGTAGAGTTACAGGAATCTTTCAAGAATGTCACCCGGATGGGACATAACGGCACTTGGCAATTTAAGTTCGCATCACCGTTCTACATGTGGCTTTTAGAGAACCTTTACTAATAAATATGCTTATATGAGAGCATCACAATTCATTAACGAGACCATAGACGCAGACGCAGTCAACGAACTAGACTCATTTATACAGAATGATGAGGATCTTTACAGGAGAAGGTTCATGCCCATTATCTCGAACATCAAGAGAAAACTGGCTAAAAACGTGTATGACCACGAGAAAGCACAGACACTATGGATGTACCTAGTGGACGATGCCGCTAAAAAATATGTCGAAGAATTTGGAGCAGATGGCGAGGATGTCAAAGACATGTTCCCCAAAGAAACAAGACAGCAAGTGGCAAGGATAATATCAGACAGAGAATTAGAAAACATAAAGTCAGGAGAATACGATGCATCTCAGGGAACTGTTTCTTAAGGAAGACGATCGAGCAACAGCAGTCTTTGCCTTTGGTCGATTCAATCCTCCCACAATAGGACACCAGAAATTAATCCAGAAAGTACAGTCAATGGCCAAACAGGTCAACGGCAAGGGTTACATATTCTTATCTCATAAACAAAACAACAAAACAGATCCATTAAGTTTTAAAGAAAAACAACAGTACATCTCAACACATATTAGTGATTCTACATTAGAAGTAGGTAATGCTACTGCGAATACAATCATAAAAGCACTACAAGTTATCCAGGCACAAGGTAGAACAAGAATTATCATGATTGCTGGAGATGATAGAATTGTAGAATTCCAGAAACTATTAAACCAATATAATGGTAAGCCTGACAAAGCCGGCAACGATCTTTACAAGTTTGATGAGATACAGGTTGTTAGTGCAGGACAGAGAGATCCGGACGCAGACGACATAGCAGGGGTATCGGCATCCAAGGCCAGAGAACTTGCCATGCAAGGTAATTGGCACGAATTCTCCAAAATCATAATGGGAGGTGACAAAGGTAAAGGACTTTACGATAAGATACACGACCAATTTGGTAAGCAAGTTGACGAAAACAACAAAAAGTTGTATAATGAGAACATGGAAGATGCAAAGCCTACAGTATATTTAGACATGGACGGAGTCCTTGCAGACTTCTTTGGTGGTGTAGAAAAACTCTACGGAGTGTCACACTGGAAGGAACTGACTGCAGATAAGACAAAAGATTTAAAGAAAGAAGTAATTGACAGGATCACAGGAACAGACTTCTTTGCAACACTGCCCAAGTTTCCCACAGCAGATGGTTTGATTGACATGGTTAAAAAATTTACAGGAGGCACGTTCAGTATCAACACATCACCGTTGAGAGGTGATCACGAGAACTCAGGCAAGTATAAGAAAGTGTGGATCTCAAACAACATCGAAACACCTGCGGAGATAATAGTGACAGGTAGGAAAGAAACTTATGCCAAAGACAAAGCGTCAGGCACACCCAACATTCTCATAGACGACAGACCCATCAATATAAAAAATTGGCAGGCCGCTGGCGGATATGGAATATTATATCAAGCAAACAGGGATCAATTAAACAAAGTTAAGAAAGGGCTAGAAGACTATGTCAAAGTTCAGCGGGATCAATAGAGCATACTCAACAGGTGAAATACCCAAGACACCACAGGAATTACAACGAGAGCTAGACGAGAAGATGAAGAAGTTCTTGGCCAAGGGTGGCAAGGTAGAGAAAGTAAAAGCACACAAGCCTACCAAACAACAGGAAACAGACTGGAGTTTCTAGGTGAAAAAGAAAATGTTGTGGGAAAAAGAAATCCTAGAATTACAAAAGCAATTAAGGACTCCAAAGGAGTTAAAAACTAAAACTAAGAACAAGAAAAAAGAACCAAAATGTACACTCAGGTTCGAAGAACACTACAACGAGCACAGCGGTTGGGAAGAATAACACAATGGACGAAATAGAGAGATTAAAGAAACTAGCAGGGGTGGGCGAAGTATCGGCCGGCAACTCCATGGGAGAGAATCTTTCATACACAGGCACAGCCAAGGCAGAATACGAGAGAAAACACAACATCAAGAGAGGGTCAGACGAGTGGTTCAAACTATGGTTCGCAAGACCCAACCAGACGGGTGAAGACCCAATGCCTAAAAAATAAATACCTGTATGCGAATACAGGAATTTGAAAAATCAGATACAAGTTGTCCCAGGACTAAAGCAGAGACCTGCCAGTGTGAGTCAGTCAACAGGTTAACAGAGGATTCAAACACGGTGGTAGCACAGTGCATATTGGAGCATTCAGACGCTGTAAAGGGCACTATACTGCTTATACAGGCGCCAGGAACAGCCACTTTAATAAAAGGTACTATAACAGGATTAACACCTGGTCTACACGGATTCCACATACACGAATTCGGGGACATGACGGATGGTTGCAAGTCAATGGGCGGACATTACAATCCTGACAATGTTGACCATGGAGACATAACACAAGGACACGTTGGAGATCTTGGTAATATCACAGCAGAAGAATCAGGCACAGCAAAATTCACGATAGAAGCAAAGAGGGTAGAACTGATAGGATCACGTTCAGTGATAGGTAGAGGATTTGTCGTACACTCAGATGAGGACGACCTAGGCAAGGGCGGAGATGAGGAAAGCAAGAAGACAGGCAACGCCGGTGACAGACTTGCTTGTGGAGTTATAGTTGCTAGGTCAGAAGAGATCACAGAAGCACATGGTGGCGAGCACAGCACAACAGGTAGAAGCATGACCAAAGGTGAAAAGAGCAAGAGAGAGAAAAATGTAAAAGGCATGAAGAAGGACAAGGCAGGATTCAAGAAGAGATATGGCAAAGACGCAGAAGCAGTGATGTATGCCACAGCAACTAAACAGGCGATGAAATAATGAAATTTATAATTTTTAATGGAACACTTAAACCAGATGAGGAGTCAAACACTTCTGCAGTTTGCAAGATGTTGCAATTGGCATTTAAAAAAATAGGTGATGAATGTGA
>Ga0307488_10005711_pt1 | contig 10273 bp, 16 predicted proteins | sample SB02metaG_FD_202248 | JGI IMG/M metagenome (GOLD analysis project Ga0307488, IMG submission 202248) | Sea-ice brine microbial communities from Beaufort Sea near Barrow, Alaska, United States - SB 0.2 | ecosystem: Environmental > Aquatic > Marine > Coastal | place: USA: Alaska | collected...
ACAGTTGAGGAGGGCTTACAGCTCAGCTGGGCTGCGGAGGGTCGCCATTGAGTATGGGGTGACATGACAAGATGACGAGGAGGTCGACGACAAGAACTGGGAAGGCGTTCTGGTTGTACCCGCGCATACGCGTGGTGCAGGCGTCGCGCTGCCATCACAGCCGGACCAAGGGCTTGTAAATGTAATTCTTTAAAGCTAAGCTAGCTCTATGAGTAAAAAATGAAAACTGCCTATGTTTTGCTCTCGGCAGCTAGAGCTCTCACACGAGGGCGTTGGTTTCAATGAAAGTCTGGATGAATGAGTCATGGGATGGATGGGTCATGGGTGGATGGGTGACAGAATGTATGAGCTGTCCCTCGTGCCGTGCATCCCGAAATCAACCCGTCCTCCGACCGCCAACACCCAATGCCCGACACAGTTCTCACACCGCCGCCCTCTCTCAACGCCGCCGCCGCATCCTGTCCCGTCGCGCCGCCGCCTCCCTCGCTACCGCCGCCGCCGCCACCGCCCGTCACACCGCCGCCTCTCTGAACGCCGCCACCACCGCCTGCGCCCGGAGCGCCTCCTCCCCAGCCTCCCGCGCCGCCACCTCCAGCGCTGCGCCTCGCGCCTTCTCCGCCTTGAGCCAGGGGCTTGCACTCGTCCATTTTTCAGCTCAACTTGAGCCGTTTCTGACACAAAATACACCTTAAACACGCCTGAACACCGTCAAACACCCCATTCACACACCCTAAACGACCCCCTAAGTAAACCCCCTATACCACAGAAAGTGCTTACGTTGCGCCGAAAAGTGAACGAGTGTAAGCGCCTGCCTTGAGCGCCTGCAGCATGAGCGACAGCTGGCGCGTGGCGTCGCGCTCGATGTTGACCGCCCACTCCGCCGCCTTGGTGTAGCAGCGCAAGTTGAAATTGAAAGCAAAATGGAAGCAGAATCAAAAGCAGTTCAACGTATTTCAGTTTGAAGACTTTTTTTTCTAGCGCTTACAGCGTGGATTTGATAGGGTCAACCCGCACCGCACTACCTTGGCGTGCGCGGCGTCGGCCTGCGCGAACTTCGCCTCCATCGCCTGAAGCTCCGCTGACCGCTCCCGCACCCAGGGGCGCAAAACCAAGACACACACGAAATCAGTGGGTCAGGTGCAGCATATCGCCACGGCAAACATAACAGAAAAACATGACAGGAATGGGGGGTTTACTGTCGGGTTTTGATCAATGGTCGTAGACTTGAGATATAAGACGGACAAATATAAACATGACAGAAATGTTGAGGAGGTGCCGAGTGGGCGGTAGAGTCGGCCCACCTGCAGGCGCTTCGACAGGTGCTGGCCGAAGTCGAGGTTCTTAGCAGCTTTCTGCTCCGCCTCTGTGCAGGGCCTCACTCCAGTTCCCTGTGCAACTCAACTTCAGCATCCTCGAGCTATTATGCGAGTTATCTGCCAGTGGTTTCAGGGATAGAACTGCTGGTAATTGAGCTGAAATGGGAACTTGTGGCCAGGCCAGGGAGGAGATGTGGAGAGTGTGCACGGGAACACAGATACACATGAGTATACTTGTCGCCCCTAAACTAGCCTACTAACCACTAGCCCCTACACTAGCTTATACTAGCTTAGTTTAAACCCCCCATGGCCAGCACTAACTTAGTTCGACAAGCATACGCATGAGCAAGCCGTCGGGGAACCGGTGTACGGCCCTGCCTCTGCGACGCGCTGTAGGTAGTCGGCATCGCGCTGGCCCGGCGTGAGCGGTGCCGCCTCGCCCCGCCGCCCGTCCACCTCCGCCGCCGTCGCCGCGCGCGCCGCGGCCCACTGCCGCACGTCAGGGGCTTACGCTCGTCCACTATTTCGGCTCAATTTAAGCACGTTTTGTGGGATGCGTTGGGTGCATGATTTCCCCCAGTCTATTAGACAGGGGGACAAGGAGTGGTGTGACCAACACGGCTTAGGTTGAGCTGAAAAGTGGACGAGTGTAAGCCACTGCCGCACGTCCTCCACCTGCGCCGCCGACCGGTGCTGCCGGTAGTAGTCCACCTCGGCGCGCCACCCCTCCGCCTCGCGCCGCGCCGCCGCCGTCAGCCATGGGCGTACACTCGTCCACTTTTCAGCTCAACTTGAGCGCTTTGTATGGGATAGGGGGTGCGCAGAGGGGTTGGGTAGCCCGTATTAAGGGGGGTGTAGGGGGTGTGTAGGGTGTGTAGGGTATTTTCTTGCGTCAGACACGGCTCAAGTTGTGAGAAGTGGACGAGTGTAAGCCCATGCCGTCAGAGCCCGCTGCCGCGCCGCCTCCTGCACCTCCCGCGCCAGCTCCTCCTCGAGCGCTTCCTCCCGCTGCGCGCCGACTGCTCCCTCCGCCGCACGCCGCTCGCACTCCGCCTTGTACCAGGGGCTTACACTCATCCACTTTTCGGCTCAACGTAGGCGCTTTCTGTGGGATAGGGGGTGCATTTAGGGGCTGCTTATGGGGTGTCAGGGGGTAACCTACTGGGTGTCAGGGGTATCAGAGGGTGTTTTTAGTTGTGTGGCGGAAACGGCTCAGGTTGAGCTGAAAAGTGGACGAGTGTAAGCCCCTGCCTTGTAAGAGCGCAGGTCCAGCTCGCACGCGCCCAGCTGCCGCTCTAGCTCGCCCCGCACCCCCGCCGCCGCCGCCGCGCCCCCCGCCGCAGCAGCCGTCGTCGCCTCCGAGGCGTCCCGCGTCGCACACGCCTCCGCACGCATCCTGGCGTTGTCGCAGTCCACCTCATAGTTGGCCCGCGCCATCGCGTCGCGCTCCGTCTTGACCGCCGACACCTCCTCCTTGAGCGTCGCGGCTTCCACCTCGTGCGCCGCCGCGCCGGCCGACATCTCGTCCTTGAGCGTTGCGATTATCAGCTCGTATTCCCGGCGCTCGCCGTCTCGGAACGCCGCGCCGCCGACGAACCCGCCGGTGCCGCGGCTGCCGCCGTCGCCGCCGGCGCCGTCGGCGGGTCCAGCCCCGCCCAGCACGCCAGCGGCACGCATCGCCATGATGTAGCGGCGAAACTTAAAAGTGAAAGCAAAGCTTAAAAGCAGTTTGTCGCATATACTTTCCAGCGCTGAATGGTGCGTAGGGGGTCTCCCCCATTTATCATGGTGAGGCAATAATGGTGCATAGGGAGCCTCTCCCAGTTTCGAAACCAGCTCGGTTTCGACTCGGGTTTCACCTGGTTTCAACCTGCACCGCCCTACCATGAGCGCGTCCAGCTCTGTGGTGAGGCGCGACACGGAGTCCTGCAGCGTATTCTTCTCCCGGTCTGCCGCCGCCCAACCGCCGCTCAGCTCCGCCTTGTCGAGTTCCAGCGCCCGGATGCGGTCCGAGGTGTAGCGGAGCAAGTTGAATTTGAAAGCAAATTCTGAAATGAAATCATCATGTTGTCGGTTCAAGCGCTGAAGCCACAGGCGCTTTCAACAAGAGTTTTGATACTGTCAGCCTGCACCGCCCTACGGTGGGGTGCGTGCTGCCGTCGCCCAGGAACATCGCCACGTACTCGCGCGTTTTGTCGTGCGCGGCGCGCTCCGCCGCGCCCTCCGCCGCATGCGCCCCGCGCTCAGCCGCAAGCTCGAGCCCGTGCTGGTGGATGCGCTCGTTGGCCGCGCGCAGCCGCCGCCGCTCGCCGTCCGCTGCGCCCGCCACCAGGAGCTTACACTCATCCAATTCTCAGGTCAACGTATGCCAGTTTAGTCAGTGAGCCGTTTTGTGTCCAGTTTGTGACGAGTTATGACCCATCTATCTACTGAAAGTACCCAACGTATCCCACAAAACGTTCTAACGCTGAGCTGAGAAGTGGACGATTGTAAGCCCCTGCCCGCCACGCTGGCGACGAGGCCCATGGCGTGGGTGGCGACGCGCAGGCGGAACTCGGAGAGCAGGGCGGGCTTGCTGCGGTGCACGGCGGCGGCGCCGCGGGTGCTGCCGCCGCCGCCGCCGGCGCCGCCCGACCCAGGGAAGAAGTCACGGCTCAAGCGCTGCCACGCCAGCTGTGCGGCGGTACCCCCCACGGCGTGCTTGAGCTCATCGTGCACGAGGTCGGCCAGGCACTGCCACACGGTCACAAAGGAGCCCAGCACCAGGTTGAGCCGCATGCACTCCACCACCCCGGCAGTTCGACCGGCGGCGGCGGCCCGCACCTTGGGCTCGACGAAGCGCAGCAGCGCGGCGCGGTCGCCGCCCATCCGCCCTATCCACGTGTCGGAAGGTGTCGTGTGCCGCTCCGCCAGGGGTGACTCGCCCAGACACGCGACCAGCGCGCTGGCGTCATCCGTTATTGCCTCCTTGATGTAGCGGCGCAAGTTGAATTTGAAAGCAGAAGTTGAAAGCAGAATATCACACTTGAGTTTCAAGCGCTTAATTCCAGTCGGTTTCAACGTGGGTTTCATAGTGTCAACTTGCACCGCCCTACCTTGACGGTGCCGAGTGCGCGCTCGAACCCCATGGCGGCGGAGAACACCTACGGGGGAGGGAGGGAGCGGCGGGGCGGAGGCAGGGGCTTACACTCGTTCCCATTTCCGCTCAACTTGAGCTTACTTTGCACCTTTCCGCTCAAATTAAGCTCACTGTTTCCCCCATATGACCCAAATTAACCCGTGGATGTGTCCCGAAGGTGCTCGAATTGAACGCTAACGTGAGCGATGTGTCCCGAAGGTCCTCAAGTTGAGCTCTGAAGTGAGCCAGTGTGCGCCCCTGGGCTGAGACGGGCAACAACGGGCGTCAGGTTTGACGAGCTGCTTCCGCTCGGCGATAGTTGACCGCAGGAGAGCGAGACACTTCCGCGCATGTACAAGGATGCACCAAACAATCACTTGCGCCCCGCGCAGGCGTGAGGGGTGGGACATGAGCGGCAGGGGAGTGAGAGTGCGCCGCTAGCAGGTAGCGCTAGCGGCTCGTGTCCGTGTCCCTCTCACATTCTCACATCGTGCGGGCATGCCCTGTGTGCTCAGCCCGTTCGTCGCCACCTCGCTGACGCTGCTCATGGCGGGCTTCAGGTGGGTGAAGTGCATGATGTCGCGCAACGACGATAACCGTGCGCGCGAATACGTCGTGAGGAGTTCCGGCGGCGCGCGCGCCGGGAGCGCCGCCTGTGGCGGGGCCGGACCAGGAGCACACGTTGCTCGCCATCCCCGCGTAAAAATGAGGACAAAGTTTCGTACCTCACGGTCGTCGAACGGCACGCCGGCATCAAAGCCCGCGCCCATCGCGCCAGGGTCTCCGCTCAGATACGCGTCACCCTCCATGGCCGCCCCCGCGGGCGCGTCCATCAACGCCACCACTGCCGCGGGGCAGGGGCTTACACTCGTTTATAGCTTTTCAGCTCAACTTGAGCCGTGTCTGACATACGAAAACACCCCACACACCCTTAAACACACCCTAGCACCCCCTTAAAAAGGACTACACAATCCCTACGCGCACCCTCGTGCACCCCCTATCCCATGGTAAATGCTCAAGTTGAGCTGAGAAGTGAACGAGTGAGCCCCTGCCGCGGGGTGGTCCTCTTCCGCTGCATCGTCGCTCGAGGTTGAGGCGTGCGGCAACAGTGACCGCAGCGCTGCCTCGTCAGCCCCGGGCAGCGGTACCGCGGAGGCGGTAGGGCTGACGGACGGGGCGGAGCCTGCCGCGATGACGGGGACGGTGGCCCTGGCCATGACGCCGCCTTCGCACTGCCGCACCCGCGCCGGCCGCGCCCTCCGGTTCGAATGTTTTTGACACTCAGCTGTGAGCACCCCTCAAGTTGGCGATGGCGCGAGGCGCGGTCAACCTCAAAATCTGTGTATCTGTCATCTGAATCGTTTTGTTGTCGCATTGTTTCCGAGGTCCGAGACCTTCCGACGGCACCCCTGCGGACGCTCTGTTGTTCGCCAACATCGGTTCAGTCCCTCGCCGCGCCGCCCAGCACTGCGCACGAACTCCGCGCAGTGCTCCCCTTCAAGGCCGTCGAGTCACGCCAGGACACCCGCGCGTCTTCCACCACCCGTGTTTTGAAGATCTCAAACAGTCGCGCCAAATATCGGAACCGTCACCAGAAACGCACTTCCACGTTGAATGCACCGCACGGAGCTCTTCGACAGCGCGGAAGACTTCTACCGCGGCGGCGTCACGTCTCCGGCCATGGTATCCGACGAGGAGGACCTCCTCCAGGCGCTGAGCGCCAAGTTCCAGGAGCTGCAGGCAAGAAACGCCGTGTTTGAATGCCTCGCTTCTCACACCCCTTCAGTCTTCAGCAGAATATTCTGATGATCTCCGACATTTTTTTGCCCGTGCCGCCGGCGGGGGGGGGACTGATCGCTAACGTCAGTTTCTTCGGAAAGCGCAAACGGTATTACACACGACACTGACACGGGTCGTCAGCCGCCCGTCCGACACGATATTCCCGCGACCGATACTCACCCGATGCGCTCCTCGCTTTCGGCAGAGCTGACGTCATAGGATTATCGCCACGTCATAGGATGCCGTCTAACTAAAGAAACGAAGGTTCAAAATGTGTTGGATCATAAGGCAGAAGTTGGGCGCGCAGTTTGCGGGTTTCTCCAGCTCCTCAACCTTGTCACCGCAGCGCTGCGCTGTGTGCTTGCGCTCGCGCCAGCTGCTTAACCCAAACCCTAAACCATGAACCCTAAACCCTAAACCGCAGGAGGCGTACGAGCAGCAGGGGTGTGCGCTGCGGGTGGAGGCGCGGCTGCGGGTGGCGGCGGAGGCGGGGGCTTACACTCGCTCCCATTTTAGCTGAACTTCAGCTCTTCTATCCACCGTATAACCCAACTTATCTCATGAATGTGTCCTGGAGTTGCTCAAGTTGAGCCTCGACGTGAACGAGTGTAAGGCCCTGGGCGGAGGCGGCAGTGCAGATGCTGGAGCTGGAGAAGGAGGAGGACGACGCCGGTGCGTGCGGGCACCCGTCCACCGCCCGCTGGCCCCTCCCCTCCCCCCTCCCCCCTCCCCCCGCCTCGCGCTACCGCCGCCCAGCCGCAGCATCCGCTGTGCCCCCGGCGTCCACAGCCCGCCGTTACCGCCGCACTTGTTATTATTGCCGTGTCACACAGAGTGACAAGATACGATCCGATATCGATATGGGAGATCGATATGGGAGATCGATATGGGATATCGGACGTCAATGGGATATCCCGATATAGGATGTAATATCGATATGGGGTATCTTGTCACTCTGGTGTCACACCACGCCCCCCGCGGACTCAGTCAGCAACCACCCTCCTGCCGAAAACCCTTGATGCAGAGCTGGAGTCCGCCATCAACGCCATGGACCGCGTGCTGGAGGAGGCGGAGACGCGCGCAGAGGCGGCGGAGGAGGCGCTGGCGCGGTAGGCCCAGCCGAAATATGCTTACTCTTTTGCCCAAATTCCCTATGCTTTATTCCCCAAATTCAGCCTGTTATGCTCGGATTATGCCCAAGTATGCCCTGGATTTGCCTATTGTGCCGAAAGTAATCCCCAAATTCCCTTTGCTTAATTCCCCAAATTCAGCCTATTATGCTCGGATTATGCCCAATCATGCCCTCGATTTGCCTATTATGCCGAACGTAATGCCGGCATATTCCGGCTGGCCCTATGGCGCGGGAGCGGCGGGAGACGGCGCGATGGATGAGTGCGGACGCGCTCGCCGCCGCGGACGACGAGCTCGACCGCCGCGTGTCGGCCGCCGCTGCGTCCGCCGCCGCCGCCGCCGCCGCCGCCGCTGCCGCCGCCAGCGAGGACGATCCCCAGGAAGCATACTGGTCTGCCACCGCCGCCGCCACCGCTGCTTCCGCCGCCGACGACACCGACGTCGACGACGACGATCCCCAGGGAGGAGACGCCGGTGCGGCTGCCCCGGGGCCCGACAGGATCAGCCTCGTCGGCTCCGACTCGCTGCAGACGCAGTCCGGCGCGACTTCCGCCTCCACGTCACCCACGCACGCGAACACGGTGGCGGCAGGGGCTGACACTCGTTCCGATTCCAGCTCAACTTGAGCGCTTCTGTCCAACGTGTAACCCAACTTAAGTCATGAATGTGTCCTGGAGTTGCTCAATCAGAGCTCTAACGCGAATCAGTGTAAGCTCCTGGGTGGTGGCGGCGGCGGCGGCAGTGGCGGTGGCGGGTGCGGCGGCGGCGGCGGCGGCGGCGGAGAACCGCGACCCCGCTGCGACTTCCGGTCCACGAAGCGGTCCACGCTCATTCGGCGCCGTGTTCGAGGCTGCTGCTGCGGCGGCGGCGGCGGCAGCGCGTGAGGTTCTGGCGGCGCGGAGGCGGCAGGGGCTTACACTCGTCCACTTATTAGCTCAACCTAAGCCGTGGCTGCCACAGAATACACCCTAAACACCCCCTCATACCCCTAAACACCCCCTAAACACCCCATCAACAACCCCTAAAGGCACCCCCTATCCCACAGAAAGTGCCTACGTTGAGACGAAAAGTGAACAAGTGTAAGCCCCTGGGCATCGGCGGAACCAGGAGCGGGCGGTGCGCGCCGCAGCCAAGTTCGCGACAGCTGCAGCAGCAGACCGCTCCGCGCACACGCCCGCCGCCGCCGCCGCCGCCGCTGCCGCCGACTTCGTGGGGCCGTACCCTCGTCCCGTCTTCACCTGAACTTATAGGGAGTCGGGGTGTCCAAGCAGCCGCCGAAGTGATCCCTTGAACATACTCCATTCAGGTCCGAGCAAGGGCCGGTAAGGTAAAGTGACCCCAGAATTTACCAGACTACACAAGTACTTTCGGGTTCAGGATCTAGGTCTTTGGGTTCTATTTTCACGAGACGACCCCCCAATACCCCCCTAAAAATCAGAATATACCCCTCTTAACTTGTAAATTATGGGGTCACTTTACCGGCCCTTGTCCGGACTCACCAGTTGAGGTGGAAAGGCAACATGTGGACGCCCCTGCACGGAGGCGGACCTGACAGCGGTGAGCGCCTACTCGCTGACCCGCGGCGTCAGCATGGCCGAGGGGGTCAAGCGCTGGCACGACGTGCGCGCGGCGGCAGCGGCGGCAGAAGCTTACACTCGTTCCGATTTCAGCTCAACTTGAGCTCTTCGGTGCTCCGTGTAACCCATCTTAACTCATGAATGTGTCCTGGAGTTGCTCAGGTTGAGCTCTGAAGTGAACGAGTGTAAGCCCCTGAGCGGCGGCGGTGTCATTTCGCCCCGGGGGTGGCCGCAGCATGCTGTCCCAAAAGAAGAGAGCGGCGGGGTCCCCCGCGTCGGCCGCATGAGATGCGCACCGCGTCGGCCGCATGAGAGGAAATTCATATGTCATACTGTATTTGAAAGACGTTTATTGATTTCATAGATAGCTCTAGTAGCTATACACGTTACACGAATACACAAGTTGCACGCGGGGGTCTCTATGATCTATGTGTCCGTCTCGCCTTGTCTCTCAAATCTTGTGACTGGCGCGTTCATCTGCGCCTCCCTTATTGTGTCATTCACGCATCAGCGCCAACGGCGACGGCGACGGCGGTGAGGGCGTCGGCCAGCAATCACCAGAGTCACCAGACTGTATAAACCCGTGACTGGCGTGATGCATATTCGTATATTTGTATATTCGTATAACAGTTCAGTACAGTATTGTATAGGGCATCTGCTCGCCACCCGCTCTACATGAACACACGCTCTTTGGTCCGAATGGCTGCGCGGCACACGGGGCACCGCGTCATCCTGGCGTTGCCGGCACACTCGCGGCACAGCGCCAAGTTGTAGCGGCGCAAGTTGAACTTGAAAGCGAAAGTTAGAAGCAGTCGTACGTGTTTAAGTTTCAAGCGGTTACGTCCAGGCGCTTTCAACGCGGGGTTGATAGGGTCAACCTGCACCGCCCTGCCAAGTGGCGGCACGGCATGAGCAGCACTTCAAGCGGCTTCTCCAGACAGACTTTGCACGTCGCGGTCAGGTCGTCGGGCGCGCCGCCGCTGGGTGAGGACGCCGAGGCGGCGGCGGCAGCCGCAGCGGCGGCGGCGGCGGCGGCGGTAGCAGCAGTGGCGGCGGTAGCGGTGGCGGCGGCGGTGGCGGTGGCGGCAGCGGTGGCGGCGGGTGGCGGCGAAGCGGCGGCGGGTGCAGGTACAGGCGTAGGTGGCATGGGAGGCGCGGAAGGTGTGGGTGGAACCGGCGGCGGCGGCGGCGACGACGACCACTCGCGGCGGAACTGCGTACGCATCGCCAGCAGCGTCGCCGCCTTCTCCGCCGCCGCCCAGGGGCTTACACTCGTCCACGTTTCAGCTCAACGTAAGCGCTTTCTGTGGCTAGGAGGTGCGCACAAGGGTTATTCCAGGGGGTCTTGAAGA
>Ga0307488_10005712_pt1 | contig 10272 bp, 11 predicted proteins | sample SB02metaG_FD_202248 | JGI IMG/M metagenome (GOLD analysis project Ga0307488, IMG submission 202248) | Sea-ice brine microbial communities from Beaufort Sea near Barrow, Alaska, United States - SB 0.2 | ecosystem: Environmental > Aquatic > Marine > Coastal | place: USA: Alaska | collected...
ATGTGCAACATGATGATGAGTAACCGAAGAACTTTAAGCCCTCTATCTCCAATAGTAAATGATTTGGTTTGGCTTCAGTACATAACTCCGAGAGTAGTTAGCTCCAAACTCTCCCAATTTTTAACAAACTATTAACAAACCGTAGGAGGTAAATATGATAGTAGATGGAACTGCTTTTTGGGCAAGCATTAAAGAACCCAACACAACATTTGAACCAATGTATACAGTCAACTTAGTTGTTGATGAGGATACTGCAAATGATTTTGCAACTCGTGGACACACTATTAAGCAGATGGATGAAGGTTCTGCTATAGTAATCAAGCGTAAAGTAAATGGTCCGAATGGAATGGTGAGGTCTGCACCTAGATTGTTAGACCAAAACAAACAGGAAGTTAGTCTTGCTGTAGGCAATGGCTCTAAGGTTAGAGTGCAATGTAATGAATATGATTGGGAATATGCAGGTAAGGCAGGGAAAGGTCTCGACTTTCAAGCAATCCAAATTATAGATTTGGTAGAGTATAAAGCTCAAGATGGCTCTGAGTTCTTTGACGAAGGGGAAGAGTTTTAATATGATTATCAATATTAAGAATGATGATGGTGAATCAGTCTATGATGTTTCAAAGATTGAGGATGAACAAAAGAAAGCAGGTGCTAACGTATCTATCAGTAAGATAGGTACACTGAACGTGCTGACTGAAGCTTTGAACTATGCTTCACAAGGACATCAAGCTAACTTAGAAGTAATTCTAAGAGAGAGTCCTGAAGCTATAGTTGAAACAGATGAAGAGGATGTAGATACTACTGACTCGAAGTAAATAACTCGGCTAGGTTTCAAAGCCTAGCCACTTTCTAAAGGAGATAGAAATGCAACAAGAACGAACACAATTTATTAAACACAAATTACCCTGTAACAAATGTAGCAGTAGTGATGCTGTTTCTCTTAACGAGAACGGCTCTGCTAAATGTTTTAGTTGCGATAGTTTCTTTACAAACTATGACGATGAATCAATAAGCAAGGTAGTTAGTATGCCCAATAAACCCAAGCCCGATAACACATTCCTTACATCATACACTGGTGCTTATGGTGCTCTTACTGATAGAGGTATATCAGAAAAGACAGCCACTAAGTTCGGTGTCAAGATTGTTAAAGATAGAAACAACCAAGTAGCACAACACGTATACCCTTACTTTAATGGTAGTGAAGTTGTAGGTACTAAGACAAGGTACGTTGCTAACAAACAGTTTTCATGTAACGGAACTTTTAACGAGACCGGTTTGTTTGGTGAACAGCTGTATGGAAATACAGGTGGTAAGTATCTGACCATTACCGAAGGAGAGTGTGATGCTATGGCAGTACATGAACTCTTCCAAGGTAAGTGGTCGGTAGTATCTTTAAAGCGTGGAGCTTCGGCTGCTGTTAAAGATATACGAGAGAGTATAGAATTTGTAGAATCATTTGAGAATGTAGTTCTATGTTTTGATAACGACAAGGCAGGTAAAGAAGCAGCTAAAGCTGTAGCTAAGATACTTAAGCCGAACAAAACTAGAATCATGTCATTCCCTAACGGGTTCAAAGATGCTAATGAAATGCTCAAGCAAAAGAAATTCCCTGAGTTTACACAGGCTTGGTGGAACTCCAAGACTTACACACCTTCAGGTATCATGGAACTATCATCACAGAAAAATGATTGGTTACATAGAGAAGAGAAGGAGAGTGTTGCGTATCCTTGGGAAGGACTCAACAAGAAACTATATGGGATGCGTAAAGGAGAACTTGTAACCTTAACAGGTGGCACAGGTCTTGGTAAGTCTAGTGTTACTAGAGAACTAGAACATCACCTTATCCAAAACACTACCGACAATGTAGGTATCGTTGCTCTTGAAGAGAACTGGCTAAGAACTGCTGATGGTATCTTATCTATCGAAGCTAACGATAGACTGTACCTAACAGAGAAACGCAAGAACTATAGTGAAGAAGAGCTGACAACTTTGTTTGATAAAGCTATACCGAAAGGTAGAGTTTATATCCATGCTCATCTAGGTGCTACAGATATAGATGATATCTTTTCCAAGCTTAGATATATTATTGTAGGCTGTGAATGTAAATGGGTTATAGTTGACCACTTACATATGCTTGTCAATGTCTTATCAGAAGGTGACGAAAGACGAGGTATTGATATGCTTATGAACAGACTGCGTAGTCTTGTAGAAGAGACAGGTATCGGTATGATATTAGTATCGCATCTTCGTAGAGCAAGTGGAGACAAGGGACATGAGAATGGTGTCGAAGTTTCCCTATCACACCTTAAAGGTTCGGCAGGTATAGCACAGTTATCTGATTGTGTCATTGCCCTAGAGAGAAATCAACAGGCAGCCAATCCTGAAGAAGCCAATACAACCAAGGTTCGTGTACTCAAATCAAGGTACACAGGAGACACAGGATTAGCTTGTGGTCTCAAATATAATTCTGATACAGGCAGACTGTTTGAAGTATCAGAGGAGGAAACATTTGACAACGAACAATTCTAAAATAATATTTGACATAGAAGCAGACGGATTAAACCCTACTAAAGTATGGTGTATCGTAGCTAAAGAATGGAATGGTGCAGTGCATACATTTGATAATACTCAGATAGCTGAAGGGATTAAGTTCCTAGAAAGTGCTGAAGTATTAATTGGGCACAACATTATAGGCTATGATATCCCTGTCTTAGAAAGATTACATGATGCTAAACTTACTAAGAATTTAGAAGATACATTGGTAATGTCTAGACTATTCAATCCTGTCCGTGAGAATGGACATAGCTTAAAGGCTTGGGGCTGGCGTGTTGGTATGCTAAAGCAAGAATCACCAGCAACTTTTGATGAGTACACCCCTGCTATGTTAGACTATTGTATTCAAGATGTAAAGCTAAACGAATCAGTATATAATTACTTATTAAAAGAAGGAACTATCTTTAGTGAAGAGTCTGTTAATCTTGAGCATTCAGTAGCTAAGATAATGAGACAGCAAGAAAAGACTGGGTTCTTCTTTAATACTAAGGAAGCAATGCTACTGTTGGCTGAATTAAAAGCCAAGCAGTTAGAAGTAGAAGATGAAGTACACAACACATTCAAACCTAAGTGGGTAGATGATAAGTTAGTTACTCCATACATTAGAAAAGACGGAGAGTTATCTAAACGTGGTTTGACAGACGATGAATATAACAACTGCTTAACAACACAATGCGTTGATAATTTTATGAGAAAAAAACTTGTTGAGTTTAATCTAGGTAGTCGTAAACAAATAGGAGAATATCTTATTGACTTCGGATGGAAGCCTGTAAACTTTACACCAACAGGTCAGCCTATTGTAGATGAAGGAACTCTTAAAAAGATTGAGCATATAAGAGAGGCTAAACTAATTGCAGACTTCTTGCTTTATCAAAAAAGAATAGCACAAGTTACCTCTTGGATAGACCATTTAAAAGGTGACAGAGTTCATGGTAGTGTAATACCTAACGGAACTATCACAGGTAGGATGACACATAGAAGTCCTAACATGGCACAAGTTCCTAACTCAGGAAGTCCTTATGGAAAAGAGTGTCGTTCTTGTTGGACTGTTCCCGAAGGTTATAAACTTGTAGGTATAGATGCTAGTGGGCTTGAGCTCAGAATGTTAGCACACTATATGAACGATGAAAATTATATTAATGAAGTTATTAATGGTGACATACACACCACTAATCAAAAACTTGCCGGTCTTAAAACAAGAGACCAAGCTAAGACATTCATATATGCATTGGTGTATGGAGCAGGTGACGCTAAGATAGGTAGCGTTGCAGGTGGTAGTATGAAGAAGGGTAAAGAATTAAAACAAACATTCTTTAAGAACTTACCCCCTCTTAAAATACTAAAAGAGAAAGTCCAGAAAGCATCTGAAAGAGGATTCTTGAAAGGGCTAGATGGTAGGAAGATATATATAAGAAGCCAACATGCTGCACTTAATACTCTGTTACAGGGTGGGGGTGCTATAGTCATGAAGAAAGCCATGTGTTTTCTACAGGAACTTATAGACTTAAACGATATTGATGCTAAGTTTGTAGCTAATATACATGATGAGTGGCAGATTGAAGTCAAGGAAAGCCAAGCAGAATTTGTAGGAAAGCTAGGAGTCACGTCCATTGAACGAGCATCGGAACATTATAACATGCGTTGCCCTTTGACAGGGGAATACAAAATAGGAGAGAACTGGTATGAAACCCATTAAAGAAATGAAACCTGCTAAAGCTAATAGAAAGAAATTTGATATAGACTTAGCTTACGGTACAGTCAGAGAAGAAAAGATAGCAGAAATGCTAACCAATAAAAAGATAGAAGTAAAATCAGAAAAAGATATGTGGCAGAAGACAGGTAATATATGTATTGAATATGAATCATGGGGTAAGCCTTCAGGTATCAAAGCTACCGAAGCAGACTACTGGTTTCATAATCTATGTGTAGGCAACAACGAATTCTGCACACTAGTATTTAAGACTGATGTACTTAGAACAATAGTAGATAAATTAGATACATTTAAAACTGTATCCGGTGGTGACCATAAAGCAAGCAGAATGTTCTTGGTTAACTTACAAAAATTATTCTCATCGGATGTTATTAAAGCATTCAAGGAAGCAGAAAATGATAAAGGAAAATGAAAAACTTGTTGACAATACAGAGTTAGATAGCTATAATAAATTTACGTCTGAGTCAGGACATTGGTATACCCAAGAGGGAGACCCAATGTATACTATCGTTGGTGCTAATGGTAAGGAAAGAAACACTACTCTTAGAGATGCTAAGAAAGAAAAGTTAGTTCCTTCCGTTACTACTATCTTAGGCATGATAGCAAAACCTGCCTTAGAAAATTGGAAGATAGACCAAGCACTCAACTCTGCTCTTACATTAGAAAAAGAAGAAGGAGAATCCTTTAAGTCTTTTACTTATAGGTGTAAGACTGACTCTAAAAAACTAGGTATCAAAGCTGCCCAAGAAGGTACTAAGATTCATGCTATGATTGAACGTGGGTTCTTAGGTGAAGGCACTAGTAAGACTTATGAAATTATTCAGGCTTACTTAGATGATAACTTTCCTAATGAAGAATGGATAGCAGAAGATTCTTTCTGTGCTGAATCAGGGTATGGTGGTAAGATAGATTTATATTCTAAGTCTGGTATCTTTGTTGACTTTAAAACAAAGGATAACTTAGAAGGTAAAGACCCTGCTAAATTAGTATACGATGAACACGGTATGCAGTTGTCTGCCTATGCTCAAGGATGTGGGTTTACTGATGTAGAAAGAGTATCTATATTTGTAGATAGAAAAGATACTGAGTTGATATCTTGTCACATATGGGATAAAGCTTCTCAAGAAAAACACACCAACATGTTCAATGCTATATTAGATTATTGGAAGCTGGTTAAAAACTACGACTCTTCTGTTACTAATGGCTAGAGTACCTAGAAAACCTAGACCTAAAAAAACTAATGTACCTAAAGGTTATGATAGTTTATGGGAAGCTCAACTGCATCAAACATTATTACATGATTGGAAGCACCATTGGGATAACATAAACTACATAGTTAAGCATAAGTATGAGCCGGACTTTGTTAAAATAATTGACGGCAAAACAATATTGTTAGAAGCTAAAGGTAGGTTTTGGGATTACGCAGAGTATAGTAAGTACATACATATTAGGGAGGCTTTGCCAAAAGACTATGAATTAATATTCTTATTTCAAAAACCTTTTGCACCAATGCCAGCCTCTAAGAAAAGAAAAGATGGGACTAAAAGAAGTCATGCCGAGTGGGCAGAGACAAATAATTTTACATGGTATAACGAAGAGAGTGTACCAAAGGAGTGGAGAAGTAGTGAACTATAAATTTAATGAAGATAAAATATTAAACGAAGTAAAAGCATATGTAGGTAATACATATGACCAACATTATTCTAGTGGTAAGTATCAGGCAACCGATATGATATTAGATGCCGGACATGGTGAAGGTTTTTGTATGGGAAACATCATGAAATATTCTATGAGGTATGGAAAGAAAGAAGGAAAAAACAAATCAGACTTGCATAAAATTATACACTATGCTATAATAGCTTTATATTTACAGGACACAACAGATGATTGAAGACAAGATAGGAACTAAGCCTTACTTAGGAATAGAGATAGACTACGATAAAGAAAAAACCTTTGATAAGTTTAGTCTCGATACATTAAAAGATAGATATTTTTGGGAGAATGAAACACATGCACAAGAAGCGTTCGCAAGAGCCTCAGTCTACGGAGCAACCTTCAAGGGTGTCACGGATTTTGAGTTGGCTCAAAGACTTTACAACTACAGTTCCTCTCGTTGGTTCATGTTTAGCACTCCTATACTTAGTAACGGGGGTACAACTCGTGGGCTTCCTATCAGTTGTTTCCTCAATTATGTTCCTGACAGTAGGGGTGGTTTATCTGCTCATTATGATGAGAACATATGGCTCGCAAGTAGTGGTGGAGGCATCGGTGGATATTGGGGCGATATTAGGAGCAATGGTGTTTCAACTACTCATGGGAGTCGTTCTACTGGAAGCATTCCTTTCATGCATGTAGTTGATTCTCAGATGTTAGCCTTCAACCAAGGCACAACAAGACGAGGAAGCTATGCAGCTTACATGGATATAAGCCATCCGGAGATTGAAGAGTTTATAAACATGAGAAAAGAATCAGGTGGTGATATCAACAGAAAGAATCTTAACCTACACAACGGTATCAACATTACCAACGCCTTCTTACAGGCTGTAGAGAAAGACGAAGACTGGAGATTGATTGACCCTAAATCTAAAGAAGCTGTCAAGATAGTAAACGCTAGAGATATATGGTGGCAAATCATTCATGCTAGGGCAGAGACAGGAGAGCCTTACATGATTAACATAGATACTTGCAACGAGTCGTTACCTAAAACACAAAAAGATTTAGGTCTTAAGATTAGACAAAGTAACTTATGTTCAGAGATTACTCTGCCTACTGACGAAGAAAGAACAGCCGTCTGTTGTTTGTCATCAGTAAACTTAGAACACTTCGATGACTGGTCAAAGGATGACAACTTCATAGAAGATTTAATAACCATGCTTGACAATGTGTTACAACATTACATTGACAACGCAATAGACACAACACAATTAGGAGACTACAGTGCAAATTTTAAAAGATTTCAAAAATATGTTAGAGAAGGTAAGGAAGGATATACTAAGTCTGCCTATTCGGCATATAGAGAGAGAAGCCTCGGGCTTGGTGCTATGGGTTTCCATGCGTATCTCCAAGCTAATGACATACCTTTCGAGGGTATATATGCAACTGGTTTTAACCATAGAGCATTCACCCTTATTAAAGCTAGAGCCAAAGCAGCTACTAAAGAACTTGCGTCACAAAGGGGGGAAGCTCCTGATGTACATGGGACGGGTAACAGGAATGCTAACCTCATGGCTATTGCTCCTAACGCTAGTAGTGGGATTATATGCAGTGGCACTTCCCCTAGTATTGAGCCTTATAGGGCTAACTGCTATACTCATAAGACTCTTTCAGGTTCTTACCAAGTTAAGAATAAGTACCTTGAGAAAATTCTTAAAGCTAAAGGACTAAAGGGAAAAGAACTAGAAAATATATGGAAAGATATCTCGGCTAACGAAGGCTCTGTACAACAGTTAGATATATTAACTGATGATGAGAAAGAAATATTCAAGACAGCTAATGAGATAAATCAAATATGGATTGTAGAACACGCTTACAAAAGACAAGAGTTTATTTGTCAAGCACAGTCAGTAAATTTATTCTTTACTTTACCGAAGTCAACAGAACCTCAAGAGATACACGATGCTTATATGCAGTATGTGAGTGATGTTCATTGGTATGGTATGAATAAATTAAAATCGTTGTATTACTTTAGAACTAATGCAGCACGTAATGTAGAGAATGTAAACACTAAAGTTCCACGTATAAGATTAGACGATGTGGAATGTATAGCCTGTGAAGGGTAAGGAAAAATTATGAGTCTATTAAAAACCAGAGATTATTATAAACCGTTTGAGTACCCGTGGATGTACGAGTATTACAAACTACAAAATCAAATGCATTGGATGCCTGAATCTGTACCTCTACACACAGACGTAAAAGATTGGCAGGATATTACACCGGAAGAAAAGCATTTACTTACACAGATATTTAGATTGTTTACTCAATCAGATGTTGACGTAGCTTCGGGCTACATTGATAAGTACATGCCTATCTTTAAGAAACCTGAAGCAAGAATGATGATGTCATCTTTTGCTAACATGGAATCAATACATCAAGATGCGTATAGCTTACTACTTGATACAGTTGGTATGCCTGAAATAGAATACAAAGCTTTCTCAGAGTACGAAGAGATGGCAGACAAGCATGATTATGTTGGAGAGTTTAAACCTCTTAAGTCTGATAAGAAAACTATAGCTAAAACACTAGCAGTTTACTCAGCCTTTACAGAAGGACTACAACTCTTCTCAAGCTTTGCAATCTTATTAAACTTTCCAAGGTTCGGTAAGATGAAAGGTATGGGACAGATTGTTACTTACTCTATAAGAGATGAGTCAATGCACGTTGAAGCTATGACTAAATTGTTTAGAGAATTTATACAAGAGAACATAGAGATATGGACAGATGATTTTAAAGCAGAGCTTTATCAAATCTGTAGAGAGATGGTAGAACTTGAAGATAAGTTTCTTGACTTAGTGTTTGAGATGGGTGACCTTCCCGGATTAACTAAGAAAGATATGTATGCTTACAATAGATACATAGCTGACAGAAGATTACTACAGCTTGGACTTAAAACTAACTACGACCAAAAAGAAAACCCTCTTGGGTGGATTGATGAGGTCATGGGTGTTGAACATCAGAACTTCTTTGAAGGTAGAGCTACCTCTTACATGAAAGCAGGACTTAGAGGTAAGCAGAATAATGTAACCTTTACAGGAATTGAATAATGAAAACAAAAAGAGAAGAAGCCCAGCTCTTAGGATATAAATTAATGTATAATCGAGCAGGTAATTTAGTTACTGAAAGAACTTCAACAGATATAAGAGAGTTAAAAAAGTATTTTAGTGTAGAAGAATATGCTTTATTAAACACTGTTGTACGAGAAGCCACTACAAAACTAGACCAAATACATAATTACATCGAAGCTAATTTAAATGCTAGAAAAATGACCAATTAAAGAAAACCGACACACTGAGGCTTTGTGTATTGCCCTATCTAATAGTAAGTAATACCCTAGCCTTAGATTCTTAAGATTTTTAATAGCGAAGCTATCTGTTTACCCTATAGAATTTAGCTAGTTGTGTATATAATTATCTCTTCTTTCTTACCTTTAACCTTAATAGGGTCTAAATATCTCATAGGTATGTCACAATTTAAGGCTGTCGTGTATCCAATAACCAAATCTTCACCTACTACTTTAGTAGAACTCTCTAACCTAGCTGCTAAATTAACAGCGTCACCAATTGCAGTATAATCAAATCGTGTATCACTTCCCATATTCCCTATTACAGCTTCTCCAGTATTTATCCCTATACCTATCTCTATTCCTAAATCAGCTTCTGCCATATCTCGTTGTATTTTCTGGGCTGTCAGGACTGCTTTGGTCTCATGCTCTTCAAGGTCTATAGGAGCATTAAAGATTGCCATCATTGCATCTCCAATATATTTATCTACCATTCCACCATACTCCTGAACAGCATTAGCTTGTATAGTTAGAGCCTTGTTCATTATCTTTGCAACCTCTTCAGGTTCTAATCTCTCTGACAAACTTGTAAAGCCTCTCACGTCTGTAAATAAAAACGTACAACGTCTTCGTTCTCCGCCTAACTTCAGAAGCTCCGGATTATCTTGTAGTCTTTTAACCTGTCTAGGGTCAAGGTAATGTTCAAACTGTTTCTTGATTTGTTGTCTAAGTTTAAACTGAGTTCTAAAGTTTAGATAGAATTGTTGGGTAGCAATAAGTGTCATACTTATCATGCTCCATGTAAAGTCTATCAAGAGATTAGAGCTTACAAAGTGATACTCAAGATATCCCATTAGAGAGAACAATCCTAAGAATGATATAACTCCCTTAGTGATACCGAGGTAGTTGATTACAAGAGCTGTGAGGATGCCTGAGAACACTAATAATAATAGCTCAACAAACAATCTATAGTCTGGTATTTGTGGTGTGTCCATCAACATACTTTCTGACA
>Ga0307488_10005713_pt1 | contig 10272 bp, 8 predicted proteins | sample SB02metaG_FD_202248 | JGI IMG/M metagenome (GOLD analysis project Ga0307488, IMG submission 202248) | Sea-ice brine microbial communities from Beaufort Sea near Barrow, Alaska, United States - SB 0.2 | ecosystem: Environmental > Aquatic > Marine > Coastal | place: USA: Alaska | collected 2017-05-06
AGAGACCCCCAAAATGCCGATGCACATTGGCAGTATTGCTATGCTTGAGGGCACCATTACCTTCGATGATTTTAAGGCTTATATTGGGCAACGTTTACACCAGGTAGAAAGATTGCAACAAAAACTGGTGTTTGTCCCTTTAGGTCTGGATCGTCCGTATTGGGTGCAAGACCCTGATTTTGACATAGATCGCCATGTGTTCAACACTGCGCTGCCAAAGCCGGGAGGATGGCAAGAGCTCAGGTACCTTGCTTCTCAGGAATTCTCCACGCTATTGAGCCGGGAAAGGCCTTTGTGGGAATTCATTTTTGTGGCAGGCCTGGACACTATTCCCCAGGTACCCAAAGGCTCAGTTGCGCTGCTAAGTAAAATACATCATGCAGGGTTTGATGGTAAGGCTGGGGTGGAGTTAATGACCATGTTATATAACCCATCCGCTCATATCAGCAAAATCAGCAAAGCGCCCGCACCTGCCGACAAATCTATTAAAGCCACCCCAAGCGAGTTTGCATTGTTAAGCAAGGCGCTGCTGCAGCTTATCTTACGGCCAAGCAAACTGCCTCTTTTGATATTGAGCAGCGCGCAATCAGCATGGAAGGCGGGTTACCTCAATCAAATTCAGCACATTAAGCTGCCAACCTTGCCTTTTACTGCCCCTGATACTTTTCTTAGCGGTGCGGTGGCGCTTGAGCGCAAGTGGGACAGCACAATACTCGATTTAGCTAGGATAAAAGCCCTGCGCACTGTGGTGGATGGGGCCACCCTAAATGACGTGGTATTAGCTATTTGCGCAGGGGCGTTGCGGCGTTATTTGTTGGAAAAACAGCAGTTACCAGAAGAGCCACTTGTGGCTATGGTGCCTATATCGACAAGGGCCACTGACAGTGAAGAGCGCATGGGCAACCAAGTATCTGCGATGTTTATTCAGCTCGCCACTGATGTGGACGATCCCCTTAAACGCTTGCAGAAAATTCAGCTCAATACCTTGGTTGGTAAACTCTATCAAGACATGGCCGCGGCGAATAGTCTGAAGTCTTATGCCGAACTGGTTCCCTTTGGTTTGGCCGCCATGGCTACCCGCTTATATTCGCAACTACTGCTGGCTAAACGCATACCCCCCCCTTTTAACGTCATCATAACCAATGTGCCTGGGCCGCAAAGCCCCTTTTACCTAGCGGGTCATAAACTGTTGTTTAATATGGGCATGGGGCCTATCTACGACGGTGTGGGCTTGATCATTCCGGTGCTGAGTTATAACGGCACACTGACCATCAGCCCAACAAGCTGTGCCAAACTGATGCCGGATATTGAACTGTTTTGCCGTTATATCAGGGAGTCAGTTACCGAACTGGAAATGGCAGCGGTGAATATAAGACAAGCCACTACCTTGTGAGTGTCTGAGCATCAACAAAAGTAAGTCCGCAAAAAATGGCTGTTTTGAATATCTATAGTGCCAAAGGAAGGGAGTCTTCAATCCAATTTTTGACGCCGGTCAATACTATCCCCCCCTAAAACGTAAAAAATCAAGCCGAGTCAATTTAACGAGGCGTTGATAACCATGACAACAAAACAAATAAAGTTTAGTGATGATGCTTGGCAGTCGCTGGCAAGTGGAGCCGATATTTTGGCTAATGCGGTGAAAGCGACCTTAGGCCCCCGTGGGCGTAACGTGATTATTGAAAAAAGTTACGGTGCACCTATTATGACCAAAGACGGCGTGACTGTGGCCATGGAAATTGTACTGGAAGATAAGTTCGAAAATATGGGCGCACAAATGGTCAGGGAAGTCGCTTCTCATACCTCAGACGCTGCGGGCGATGGCACCACTACTGCCACAGTACTGGCTCAAGCCATGTTGCAAGAAGGCTTGAAATCAGTGGTCGCAGGGATGAACCCTATGGATATTAAGCGGGGTATCGACAAAACCGTTAAAGCCGCGGTTGAACAATTACGCGCATTGTCTGTTGCGTGCAAAGACAGCAGCACCATAGCCCAAGTCGGCACTATTTCGGCAAATGGCGATGAGGATATTGGACGTATGATTGCCGAGGCCATGACGGCTGTGGGAAAAGAAGGCGTTATCACAGTAGAAGAGGGCTCGGGGCTGGACAATGCACTAGACGTGGTGAAAGGGATGCAGATTGATAGAGGGTTTTTATCCCCCTATTTTATCAATGACAAAGACAGCGCAACCGCTGAGCTTGAGCACCCCTATATTTTATTATGCGACAAGAAAATCTCCAATGTGCAGGACTTGTTGACGTTACTGGAAACGGTGAGCAAAGAAGGGCGCTCACTGCTGGTCATGGCTGAGGACGTTGAGGGTGAGGCGCTCGCCACATTAGTGGTCAATAGCCTAAGAGGTATTATTAAAGTGGTGGCGGTAAAAGCCCCTGGCTTTGGTGATGGCCGCAAGACCCAATTGCAAGACATTGCTCTGGCAACGGGGAGCACAGTGATCGCCGAAGAGCTTGGCTTAACCCTTGATAAAGTCACAATAGACAATCTAGGTACGGCCAAAAAAGTCATAGTCGACAAAGAAACCACTACCATTATTTCTGGTGCAGGTCATGAAAGTGACATTCAGGAGAGGATGACGCAATTGCGCAAAGAAATTGGCCAGGCTACGTCCGACTATGACAAAGAAAAATTGCAGCAACGTCTGGCAAAGTTGTCAGGTGGCGTGGCAGTGATCAAAGTGGGTGCCACCACTGAGCTCGAAATGAAAGAGAAAAAAGACCGTATCGACGACGCGCTCCACGCCACCCGTGCAGCCGTGGAAGAAGGCATAGTGGCCGGTGGCGGTGTGGCGCTGATCAGAGTGATGCAAGCTCTGAATGTTGAGCAACTCAAGGACCAAAATCACGATCAAAATATGGGCGTCGATATCGCCATGCATGCGATGCAAAGGCCATTACGTGAAATTGTCGCCAATGCAGGGGAAGACGCGTCAGTGGTGCTAAATAAAGTGAAAGAAGGTGGTGCTAACTTTGGTTACAACGCACAGACACAGGAGTACGGCGATATGCTGGAAATGGGCATCATTGACCCAACCAAAGTAGTGCGCGTAGCCTTACAAAATGCCGCTTCTATTGCGGCATTAATGATCACAACCGAAGCGATGATCGCCATTGTGCCAGAGCCAGACACCCGTGCAGGCATGCCCGGTGCTGGCGAGATGATGTAAGGGGTTTATGGGCATTGGTTTTGCCATTCCCATAAACCTTGCTATGAGCATTGGTAAACAACTGATGAACAACGGCGAGGTGACGCGGGGTAACTTGGGGAGAGTGGTGCAGGAATTATCAGCTGATTTGGGAGACTCCTTTGATTTGCAGTAAAACGAAGGCATTTTGATTGCTCAGGTCATGGAAAACTCCCCAGCAGCTAAAGCTGATTTACGCCAAGGGGATGTGATTATTCGCTATCAGAAAAAACCTTTGATCAATGTGGGGGCTTTTCGTAATTTAGTGGCACTAAGTCCACCAAACAGCCTACAAAACTTGACGGTTCTGCGAAATGGCAAATCCTTAAACCTCACTGTCACTATCGGTAAACTCGACAAGGAGTCGCAGCTTGCTCAGACCGCCAAACAGCCCAGTGCAGAGCTAGGGCTAACCGTACAGACTATTACAGCAAGTTTGGCCCAGCAATATAATGTTAAGGAGGGTAAAGGCGTGCTAGTCACCGCCATTATATCGAGTTCAGTTGCCGCCACGGCCGGGATAGACGTAGGAACCATGATTTTACAAGTAGACCGAGCGCCCATCAATAGTGCCGAGCAATTTACCCGTGCTCTTAATAATAGCAGTCAAGATAAATCTGTTTTATTACTGATATTAAAAAATAACATGCAAGGTTACTTAGTGTTGAACTGGTCTTAACTGGCTTAGGCTAAAATGGGGTTATGGAGGGTATGGGGTTATGGTTTTATCGATTTTAATACGTCATAGGGGATAGGGAATAAAAGTAGGCGGTTTTAACCAGACCTATTTAGGGGTAAAATATAACCCTATCTAAGCGCCTTCTTTTACGCTCTGTTGTGCCAGCTATTCGCCTAGAATGTTGATGTAAGTCAAGTATCGATTCAGGCAAATTCCTACACTGTAGGGGCATCATCTGGATGGCATTATCTCCAGATATTATAACACTGAAAACGGGAGTGCCTGAGTAATGAATATTAACGAAATTATGAGTATCGATGTCAAAACCTGTATGCCGAACTCAAACCTACAAGACGTCGCAGGGCTAATGTGGAGCAACGATTGCGGCGCCATACCTGTTGTGAATGAGCTAAATATCCCCCAGGGTATCGTCACCGACCGGGATATAGCCATGGCGGCCATGTTAAACCAAAAACCCTTGTGGGCGTTAACCGCGGCTGAAGTCATTCAAAATCAAAATTTGTGTAGTTGCCAGCAAAATAATTCTTTGCAGGAGTGTTTAAATATGATGAAAGAAGAAGGCGTGCGCAGGGTGTTAGTCACCAATGCCGATGACACCTTGGCGGGCATTGTTTCTATAGGCGATGTGCTGGCCTTTACCGGCAACTCAATTAGCAGAGGTAAAAAACAAGCGGCTCAAATTAAACACGAACCCGTATTGAGTATGTTAAAACACGTTAGCGCCCATCATATGCAGCCAGAACATCCTCTTGCGCAGATGAAAAAAAGTGGTTAATGAATAAATAGTTAATGAATAAATAGTAAAACTTATCGCCATAAGTTATTCGCTTATAGCAAGATTTAAGGTTGCTTATTTTGCAAGGCAAGGCAAGGCAAGGCAAGGCAAGGCAAGGCATCAATGTGAACGCGCACCACTATGATGGCCCTGAAGCCCCTTGATCGGGCTCCGAGCATTAAGTGGCTTTACAACTCGTTCTTTGGCAACACAGCAGCACGTTTTGTGCTGCTGTGTTGTGACTAGCGACTAGCAATTAGAAAAGGCATAGACATGTCTGACATTGTGAATATTGCTATGCTAATTTTGTAAATACTCAGTCAGCTTATCCATCTCAACCAGCTTATGCAGCACCTTCAGTTAACTAAAGCCTATACCCCCATATTACTCAGCGTCAGCATAATATTATTAAGAATGCCGGCTACTCTAGGGTGATCTTGCTCAAAGGTGGTGACCATATTCTCTACTTGATCGACCAAAGTTTGAGGATCGCCTGTCACCAGCACAGGCTCATTAAGCTGCAGTTCTATCTCTGCAATTAGCCCCGTCAATCTGCTTTTATCATCATCCGGTGCATGTAGGTCACCAATCGCGTGATTCAATTGGTCTAAATATTCTCTCAGTTGTTGGCGTTCCACGTTAATCTCCTTGGTGGTGTAGTGGCTTGATCATAGCATTAATGAATGCTTAACCATTAACCGGGGTCAATAAAACAATAAAGTAATACCATCATCAAATCTATCATCAATCACATCATTAATTTTGCAGGGAGAGAGAGGGAGAGTGGGGGCAGGTCTTGAATGTTGCACAAAATACAAACCTGACTCCTTATGTTCTGCTTAGCTAAAGGCTAGTGGGGTCTTGTGAAGTACACTTGGCATTTGTCCCAAGAATAAGCCATTTTTAGCTAGAATTTTACATGCGGAAACTCAGTGGCGGTGCCACAAGAGATTGGAATGAGTGAATTATCCTAGCTGAGCAGTTAATTTTGGATGGCGAAAAGTAAAGTAATCTGCTTAATTTGGATCTGACCTTTTTATGTTTAATGAAATACTACTCGATGATCATTTTGGAGATATCAGGCACTCGTTCTGAGCCATCACCCGTTTCAATGAATGTAAATGCAATATCACCTGCGATAAAGTGACATTCCTTTTGCTGACGGATACAAGCCCTAACACTATGTATATCGAAAGGAGGCGCCGGAGTCCAACTTGATGCATTTAATATATGTTTTGAGATAAGAAAGTGGTTAAGGCTTTTATCCGTATTCCCCCCCAATGCAGTGGACATGTCTTGGCCCAAAGGTAATTTGCCCAGAGAGAGTAATGTTTCGCTTTTTAATTTTGTTGTTGCTTCACCGTAATCAGCATCAGTAATCCAGTTTGAAGACAATTTTATGTCCATATTAATGGCGTGTGATAGCGATTTTGCAGCCGCAAAATTAATGTTAAAGAAAATGACATCTAGCCTAATCGCATCAATAGCGTGTGAATACTCAAACTTAAAAACTACATCTGCGGCAATGGTTAATTCACCCTCCTGTTCAAAAAAGCGCAGCACTCGAATACATCTTTCTTTAATGCTTATTTGCCATTTTTTATTATCTGTTTTTGGAATAGGGGTGAGATGATAAAAGCCATCTATTGGGATTTTAGTTGAGTATGTTGCCAAGAATGCAGAGGTTTCATTTGCTATTATTTTGGCACCGACTTTTTTTAAAGCCGCGATTACGTCAATCTCTAGCAACTCGCCACTGACCGCCGCGTTTCTGGTACCGACCACAATAATCTCATCGATTTTGTCAGAAGGAGCTTGCTTGATCACGTCATACTCTCTGACTATTAAAGGTAGGTTGCATACCTCATTCAGTTCATCAGGCAACGCGGCTATATAGTCTTGGGTTTCGACATCCCCATGCAAAACCGCAAGGGTGATACTGCCTTCAGTTTTACTTGAATTGTCTACTCCTTGGATAAAGGACAATCCAGAAATGGAATAGATAAAGTAAAACATGTAGATAGAAGCGATCGCAACGCCTGTTTTTAAAAACGGCAACCAAAGGTTAGCAATCCATTTACGATAGGTAACGTTTTCACTTCCCATGAATAATCCATTCCTTTTTTGAATTCAGGGCTATAGAGACATTCAACTCGGTGAACTGAACAGTCTTTAACTGAGAAAAAGTATTGACCAAGATCTTTTAGTCTAAAAGCGATGTGACTGCAAACCAAGATGGCTAAAAAAACAACCGATACACTGCTGCGACCCCGATGCCCAACCTAATATTCTAAACATACATAGATCAACCACTACGACAGGTTGATTTGACCACTTGATTTTCGAGCCCTTGATTTCTGGTGCCGTTATGTTGGCCTTTTTTTACACAATTAAAAGTAGACTAAAGTAGCATTTATTTATTGCATTCATATGAGTTTAGGGTAGTTTAAGTCCCTAATAAGTAACAGCTTACTTTTTAAAGTGGCCGGTAAGGAAGCAAAAGATGTTAGTCCATGGACTATAACCCACGTCAGCAGCGCCATCGAGGCGAGCCAAAAAATCATCCCCATCATTTATTATTGCCAGTGCACCGAGCGTTATGCTGGTGGCACCGCGGCGAGTCTTGCCAGAAGCACTTTAATGGTCAGTTTATATTCCTGTTGTTAGCTTTTGGTGCTGCCAACTGGCAAGAAAAAGGCCACAAGGCCAAGCATCAAGCCAACACGGCCCTAACAAAACTACACACAGATAAAATCATCGAATGGGTACTGATCAGGTTATACACCCTGCGCAATCACATCATCCACGGCGGCGCTACTTGGCACAGCAACGTAAACCTCAGCCAATTAAATGATGGGGCGAGGCGAATTATCCGTTGCTGGAGTAGGGGATACAACTCAGTTTCTGCGGTAACCGCATGTTTGAGTGTAATGTATATGACTAAGAAACGAGAGTAGTAGTGGAAAAGGATAATACAGACATAAGGTATAGGATCATCGAGTTACTCGGCTATTGGGCTGGATTGGTTAACACCACTCAGCTTATGCAACATTTCTCTATTAGTCGTACTCAGGCACAAAAGTATCTCACATCCTATCAGAGTGACTATCCCGACAACCTTATTTATGACAATCGCCTCAAGGGCTTTAAACCCAGTGAATATTTTAAATCACACTGTATCAGTACTGATGTAAATGAATATTTAGACTGGTTAAACAACAGCGGTGAGGCCTCTGTGTCTAAGCACGAAACGCGTTTCACCAATGCATTGTTGAGTCTGCCGGTGCGCCAAGTACTGCCCTTGGTTATGCGCGGTTTAATCAGTGCCATAAAACATCAAAAACGCTTAGAGGTTGACTATGTATCACTGGCCAATCCCAGCGGTGAAGGCCGTATTATTCAGCCACATACCTTCGTTAAAACAGGTTTACGCTGGCATTTGCGTGCCTTTGACGAAAAACATCAACAATTTAGAGACTTTGTACTCAGCCGTTTTCGTGGGCAGCCCGATTTATTAGACAACGCTACACACAATGCGGCGCAGGACATAGCTTGGAACAGCACCATTGAGATGGTTTTTTGCCCTGACAGCAGACTCACAACCGCGCAACAAAAGGTGATTGAGCAAGACTATCAAATGCAAGACGGCAAACTGGTGACCAAAACACGGGCAGCACTGGCCCAATATCTACTGCAAGATATGCAAGTCAATATCAAATTTCATGACGCCATCCCAGAAGCCCAGCAGTTAACACTGCTTAACCTTAACGACATAAAACCGTGGTTATTTAATGTCTGAGGGCAAGACGAGGCCAAAACCTAACCACTAAGTTTACTGGTTTTAATTCAGGGATTGTGACAATACAGGGATAAGTCAGAATTGAGAAAAATAGCACTAACACCCATAGGTCTGAAGATATTTTGCATAATGGGTTAAGGAGTACCAGAAAATAGTGAAAGATTTATCACCATCAGATCTTAAAACCATTTTGCATTCCAAACGTGCGAATTTGTATTACCTGGAATATTGCCGGGTGATGCAGAAAGACGGTCGAGTGTTGTATCTCACTGAAGCCCTCTCTTCTCAAAAGACAGGGGACAATCAATATTTTAATATCCCTATCGCCAATACCACAGTGTTACTGCTGGGCAATGGTACATCTATCACCCAAGCCGCAGTCAGAATGCTCGCCCAAGCAGGCGTATTACTTGGATTTGCTGGAGGAGGTGGCACTCCGCTCTATATGGGCAATGATATCGAGTGGATGACCCCGCAAAGTGAATATCGGCCAACGGAATACATCCAAGGTTGGATGTCATTTTGGTTCGATGATGCAAAACGCCTACAAGCAGCAAAGCAATTTCAGGTAGCAAGAATTGAATACCTAAGCAAAGTGTGGAGTCATGACCGTGACTTAAAGACAGAAGGGTTTAACGTCAACGATACTAGTATAGAAAATGCACTGAAGCGTTTTGATACACGTACCACTGAGGCAACAAAATCATCTGACTTATTGTTAACAGAAGCGCAACTCACCAAAGTGTTATACAAATTTGCTGCCAATAATACGGGAATGTCTGATTTTAGTAGACAGCATCAAAGCACCGACAAAGCCAACGATTTTCTCAACCACGGCAACTATCTAGCCTACGGCCTTGCTGCTTGCACTTTATGGGTATTAGGCATTCCTCACGGTTTTGCAGTCATGCACGGTAAAACCCGCCGCGGGGCACTGGTTTTTGATATAGCCGATTTAATTAAAGACGCCATCGTCTTGCCTTGGGCCTTTATCTGCGCCAAAGAAAATGCCACAGAACAAGAGTTTCGCCAGCAAGTGCTACAAAAATTTACCGACCACAAATCCCTTGATTTTATGTTCGAACAGGTCAAAAAAGTTGCGCTGCAGGGCAAGCTTGAAAGTGAGGCCGGTAATTTATGATGGTCACCTTTGTTTCACAATGTGAAAAAAATGCCCTCAAGAAAACACGCAGAGTACTCGATGCCTTTGCCGATCGCATTGGCGACAACACCTGGCAAACCCTGATCACCGAAGACGGCCTGCTCACAGTCAAAAAAATGCTCCGCCAAACCGCCAGCAAAAGCACCGCAGTCAGTTGCCATTGGATACGCAGCCGTGCCAGAAGCCAGTTTTTATGGGTGGTGGGCAGTAGAGCCAAATTTAATGAACGGGGTGTGGTGCCGGTGAATAGTACCAAGCGTACTTTGCTGAATACTGACATCAAAAATGATTGGCATTACTTGCCATTAATTAAAGCTTTGGCTGGATTCGCCGCCTTATTGCATGATTGGGGCAAAGCAACGGCTTTATTTCAGGAAAAACTCAATCCTAAGAATAAAATGGGCTTTAAGGGGGATCCGATCCGTCATGAATGGATTTCACTATTGTTATTAAATGCGTTTATTCAGACGAAAGACACAAGTTCAGACGCAGCTTGGCTAACTCAACTAAGTATTGGTGAGGTTAATGAAGGGGCTTTAAAAAAACTGATAAAACAAAAAGTACCTAAACCGTTGAGTCAGTTGCCTCCCTTAGCCAAATTAGTCGCTTGGTTAATCGTTTCCCATCATCG
>Ga0307488_10005714_pt1 | contig 10272 bp, 12 predicted proteins | sample SB02metaG_FD_202248 | JGI IMG/M metagenome (GOLD analysis project Ga0307488, IMG submission 202248) | Sea-ice brine microbial communities from Beaufort Sea near Barrow, Alaska, United States - SB 0.2 | ecosystem: Environmental > Aquatic > Marine > Coastal | place: USA: Alaska | collected...
TGATTGAGTTAACTAATTTTTTTTGATTTTCATTTTTACAAACAACTCGTATAGACATAGATTTGAGGAACTTATCCTCTTCCATATTCTTACTATAAACGAATTCTTCTACTTCCCTTAAATCATCCTCTGAAAGTTGTTTGTTTCTACTTCTTTTGTTTTTTGCCATATTAATAATCCATTACTTCCCCATCAAATATAGGTGTCCCTGATTCCTCATCAACCCACCCCACTCTTCTTATTACATTAACAGTTCTTAACCCTTGAGTCATTTCTTTTACGTATTGATGGACTTCTGTGTTATTTTTTATATCATTTATTGGGTACCAATCCAAAGAACTGTGCTGGTTATTATAACCATTACCTTCACTATTATTATTTATGCTTATATCCGAAATATCGATAATATATGATAGACATACATAGTGAGTTCCAAAGATATCATCTGCAAAATTATTATCATAAAAATGGTTAAATATACCATTAAATGTTATTCTATCAGAAATAGTATCATATTCAATACCTACTTCATCCTTTAGAATCCTTTTTATTGTATCATCTACCTTTTCATTTTTACGAATGACACCACCAGGGGTGAAATAAGTATTCTTTGCGGGGTTATTATTACGATAACCTAATACAATCTCATTATCTTTATTTTTTACTATTAAATCTACTGAAACTAATGGTGTTTTTTCCACTACCTTATAAAATTCTTCTGATATTAAACTCTTACTCATCTTACTTTTTTTTATCTCTATTTAATGTATAATCATTTTAATCATAATCTGTAGCTATAAAATATGATTATATTCACTTAGTAGTTTAAGTGCTTTATATGCACCAGCACTTTTATGTAAGTGACCACTCCATATTTCAGTTACCCAAGAAAAATTATAACCTTCCATTTCTTTAATTACTTTGTCGAAATCCATATCACCTAAACCAATTTGTAGACCTTCCCCACTTATACCTTCAGCATCAGAGATATGTAAATGTTTAGCTATTGGCATTACTGTTTTTGTGTATTCAACAATATCTTTACCATGATTTTGACAGTATAATAGTGCGTGACATATATCATATGTCATACCTAAACCATAATGATCACAAAAATATCTCATATCTTCGGCAGAAGCAAAACCATGCTGGTACCATTCACCACCGAAATACCAAGGACGTGAAGGTAAATTTTCTGGTATTATGTCAACAACATCCTTATATTGTTCAAACCCTTTAAAATTTTTAATTGCATTATCCATTAAGTGTCTTGTGTCTTTCATTTCTCTTATATCAATCGACATACCACCTAAATGGACAACTATTTTTGGTTTTTTATTTGGGTAATATTTTGACAATTCAATAGTCTTATGTATTGTTCTTTCTAAGATATCTCTTGATCGTTTAACTTTTGATTCATCATCACTACAAATATCAAACAACTCCCGATCAAATATTTCAGGTGCATGAACAATCAGTTGGTGATTATTGGGTATCACTTTGGGTTTAAAATCAATGTTAAGGTCGTTCTGAGAACAATGGAACTCAACTACAGAAGAAGGTAAAATATCGTAAGTTTCGTAATCATGAAATCTACACTTAAAACCCCAGTCATTATTAAAATCAAATTTAACCCAATCTTTTACTTCCACAACCTCTTCAAAATCTTCTTTTGATATATAGTGGTTGTTACTAATATTGTTACTCAATACTTTACCGTAATATTGATCAATCTCATGTGGGAATATCCCCTTACCTGGTGACTTAAATGTAATGTCATCCTTAATTAATACGTGTCCGATGGGTAAATCTTTTTTTGCAACTGCAGATTTAGCAAATAATTCTTTGTTGAGTGTTTCTGCTTGGTTAACTTTTTTATCACCCACTAATGAAATCTCCAGCATTCTAATATTATGTACCATTTCTTTCCATTCTTCAGGTAACATAGATGCTTTGTGGTCTGGACCCTTTTTATTTTTATCGAAGGTGATATGTTTTTCTATTATTTTACACCCCATTGTTACTGCTGCTATCGGGATAAAAGTTCCTCTTTCATGACCAGAAAAACCAACTACGTCTGACATAGTTTTTAGCTCAGTTATGAATTTTAAATTTAAAGATTCATATGGGGAAGGGTATGTTGATTGGGCATGTAAAAACGCAAATTTTATACCCTTATCTTTAAATATTTTTGAACACTTTTTAATGTCACTCTTACTCCACATACCTGTAGAAATGATAACTGGTAACCCATAACTACCACATTTCTCAACTAACCCAATATTAGTCATATCTGCAGAGGATATCTTAAAAGCGGTAATTCCTAGATCTGCAATAAATTCTGCAGATACTTCATCAAAAGGGGTGATTATTAAATCTAATTCTAATTCATTACATTTTTCTCGTATTAATTTATAATCAGAAGTAGATAGTTCTACCTCTTGTAGAAGGGGGATTAAGTAATCAAAATTCCATTCTGCACTATTAGAATCTTCTAAAAGATCTTTGGTGTAGATATCACTTAAACTTCGTTTCTGGAATTTAACAGCATCAACTCCCGATTCTTTTGCTGCGACAATAAGGTTTATAGCCTCATTAATATCTCCGTTATGGTTAATCCCTATTTCACATATGATATAGGTTGGTGACTCTTCACCATTAAATAGTTTTTCTAATTTGTTGCTTTTATACATTCTCGCCAATATTTTATTGTATCTTCTATTGTCTGTTCAATTGTGTAATGTCTTACAAACCCTAGTTCTTTTAATTTACTGTTATCTGATAATAATTTATCTGATAATCCATTTTTCTTTAATTTATCTACATTAGAAATGATCGTTATATTCTGATCAAAGTCAATTTTATCGATAGCCGTTTTTAAAAGGAAATCAATACTTATAGATTCACCCGTTCCAATATTATATGATTCACCTACAATACCCTTTTCAAATATTAATCTATATGATTTCGCTGCGTCCCTACCATCAATGAAATCACGTTCACAATCTAAATCACCTACGGATAATGTAGGTTCATTTTTACCCGATTCAATTAATATTAATTGTTTAACAAACGCGGATAAAACAAATAATTCTCTCTGATACGGACCAATCGCATTAAATTGTCTACAATAAACGATAGGTAATCCTTTATTATGATAATACATCGATGTCTTATATAAGAATATCTTACTAAGCCCATATATTGATGATGGTAGTAGTTGATCAGTTTCTTTAAATGGTTTTGTAGTTATATTACCATATTCTGCAGCTGACCCTATAATTAATATCTTTTTTATGAAGCCCATATCATCAAAGTTACATGATATTTCTTCTAGTGTGTTGATTATCGGTGTGACGTTGTTCTCAATAGACATCTTAATGTCAGTATTATCACTAACAAACGAATTTCCTTTGGCGAATAGAATATAATTAGGTTTATAACGATTAATAATGTCAGTAACATTAATATCATTTAATTTATGTTGATCATTATAATCTTCTAATGGGTGAGTATTATAGACTATTTTAACTTTATCACCATTATCTATAAATTCATTAGTTATATGTTTAACTAAAAAACCTGAACCAAATATTAATACGTTACTCATTATCTTAATAATTTATCTATTAAACTTAAATCATCTATTGTATCCACTTGAAAACTATGTTCTTGTTTCATCACCACATAATCAAACGGGGGTGTATACCTTAACTTATTCTTCTTAATTAAAATAGTCCTTGATATATAAAACGCACCATTTTCCACGTAATTATTCTCAACCTCCTGTCTCATTGGTCGATTATTAATATCCCAATCGATAGGTTCTCTATTTTGACCCCATCTAGGTGTCCAATGTTCTTCATAAACTGATAAGACAGAGTTCAATGATTTGAAATCTCTTAACATTAATATCCCAGTATCAATATCTTCCGATCTAATCATTGGGGATGTTGGTTGAATAAATACAATAATATCTGACTCTACCCTATTAGCAAAATCTATTAACGCTAATTCACTTTTATCTAAATCATCACTAATGTTTTCTGGTCGTTTTATGGTTTTAGCACCTAAATCCCTTGCAACATCTAAAATGATATCACTATCACTTGAAACATAAGTCTCTTCACCAACCATAGATAATTTAGAAGCGTCTATTGCATACTGAATTAATGGTTTACCGTTTAAGTTTTTTATATTTTTATTAGGGATACCTTTACTACCCCCTCTAGCTAATATGACAGATACTATCTTCACTAAATAGATTTTAAAAATTCATCATATGTTAAAATATAATCATCAATATCATATTTTGTGGAACATAATACAAGGATTTCTGAATCTTTAGTTAAAAATTCTTGTGAGTCCCATATAAGTTCTGGTATTAGTATCGATTCGTTTTTTATTAGGTTAGTAATAGTTTTATTTTTACCATCATCTAATATTACATTTACCGATCCGTTGGTACAGATAAGGTATTGTTTTGTTTTAAAATGAGAGTGATTTCCTCGAATATCACCAATAGGAACATTATTTACCACAAATACTCTTTTAGGTGTAAAATCTATACTATCAAACTCTATCGGTAATAAACAACCTCGATCATCACTAAAATTATGTAAGTACTGTTTTTCCATAGTATTCCTTTATCTTATTAATGATATGATAGATTTCTGAAATTTTCAACCCTTCATGGAATGGAATTGATACTGTTTGTTTAGAAAGTTGTTCTGATTTTGGGCATTTACTACCATCTATTCTATAAGTTGGGTGTAAGTGTGCAGCTTCGTAATGGATACCTGTTGATACTCCATTGTCTTTCATATGACTCATAAACCCACTTCTATCCTCAACAACTATTCGGTATAAGTGATAACTAGTATTATCGTATCCTAGTTCTTTATTGTAAATTTCTCTGATAAGGTTTAATGATGATAATTTTTCTTCGTATTTATTGAAGTTATTTAACCCCATCTCTGCTTGTATACTATTCATATACATTTTATAACCAGCAAATTGTATTTGACGTTCCCAGTTGTTATGTGAATACGACATACCGTTTAAGGCTAGTGATTTTAAATGTAATATTTTTTCATAATTATTAGATACTATCATACCACCATCACAACTACCTATCGGTTTCGTTGGGTAGAAACTGAAAACCATTAAATCATCATCATCACATTCATCCATGAATTGATTCTTCATTAATTTCTGTGCAGAATCAACAATTTTATAATCTGAAAACTGGTGTAAAACGTAAGAGTCACCAACCCAATCTACATTATCAGTAAATGTGTATTTATTACCTGAAGTGATGATTGCGTTTAAAACCACAGGTGGTATCATACTTGGTACTTTTAATGTAATATTTTTCCCTAATAAGGTTAAAAATAACGCACTGGTTGCACTATTAAAACTAACTGCGTATTTCGCCCCTACATAATCTTTAATAGTATCCTCAAACTCAGTTACTATATTATCATGTAATAAATTACTATACTTAGAGGTATCTATTATGTGATCGTTAAGGTGGAAAAGGTTAATCATTATTTAAAATTTATTATTTTATTATCATTTAAATAATAGGCAAATTCTTTCTCTTTATCCATACTATGTACTTTAGTTCTATCATAAGAGATAACTTCTTCGAAATAGTGATCGTCTGACCCACCATAAAAATCAAAACCAAAACATGAAACTTCTTCAAAATGGGATAATGCCAATGATAAACCTAAAAACCCACTTGATGGGTGTAACTTAACAGTCGAATCTAAGAATTTTTTAGTTTCAGGTGATAAAATAGTAAAATTGACATTGGGGTACATAAGTTTAGATTTAAGTAAATTAGCATCGGGTTGTGCTAAATAGTTTAACTCATCTAATTCTTTGAATATATCTGTTGGAAATTTAGAAAATGTTTTCTGATTTTCAGAGATATCATAACCATTGATTGCTGCAACCATATGAGCATTAATCATTCTAAGGTTAGTTCTACTACCAACATGTTTTTCAAACCCTTTAACGGTTGCGTGATTAAACCTTATGATAAAATCGTGTGAATCTATTTCCTCACCCAGTTCTTCACTTAATAATTTTGATGAGTTACCTACAATAACACAAGATTTACCTTTGAATAGATGTGATTCAGGGTAAGTGTGGTTTTTAATTTGTTCTAATAATTTTTCCATTATCTAGGTCTATTATGAACAATAATTACCATTCTTTCTAATCCTTCTTTTTGGAGGTTGGATCCGACATGAAATAAATCAGTATCGAATACTACCATATCTCCAGATTTAGCTTCAAGATTAATGGGTTCACCTACGTCACTAATTAAATCTTCTACTTCATACCCTGTATCGCATATCACATCAAAAGATAACTTACTCCTTACCTCTTTAGAATTTTTAATTGTATCGGGTATTATTTGTAAACAACCGTTTTCAATAGTAGTATCTTGTAAATAGATAAAATATTTGAGGGAATAATAAGGGTCAAAATGCCAAAAGGAATTTCTTGGTTTTTCTTTACCTTCATCTAACATTTTATATTCATGTGTGGAGAATATCTGTAAATTTTCTATACAATTATCACCTAAATACCCCTTAGTAACACTACTAAGACCCTTAGATAAAAATATATCTCTGAATTTCGGTATTTCATTTAATGATCCAAAACGTAAATGTTTCCCATATGCGTAAGCATTTTCTTCGATAGTTTTTTTACTATAAAATGCTGCGAAATCAGGAATTACATTATATATTTCCGTAAGTTCATCTCGTATTGTTTTAACCTCTTCTTCTGTAAATTTAGGTACAACACAATACCCATCCTTCTTAACCTTTTCTAAAATTTCACTATTTTCCATAATTCATTATTTCTTTTTCAAAATCATCTGTGGAGATGTTTATATTAATACCAATGGTTTTAGCTTTTTCCATCAATTCAGGTATACCAATTGATAAACTATTATCACCTAACGATATTTCGCAATGTCTACCCATTCTAAAATCTAAATTTTTACCATAAATATTTTCACTATTAATTATTCCACCATTAGTAGATGATAAATCAATAACTTTCTTAGTAAATGTTTCTACTGAGTAATCTTCGTTTACTTCGTATTTGATTTCATCGTAAGGCATTGGTGTTTCTATCGCAGTAAGTATCTGATTGACGTATTCATTATCAGAATTAACTTGATAAAAATATGGGGGTTGTATAAACTTATCAGATAAGAATGTTGCTAAAGGTCGATAACCAACAACAGGTATACCACTAGACCAAGCGTAACTACATACTCTAGGGTGTCTTTCTTCATTTGCAGTATGTAAGAAAACTTTAGACGATCGGTAAAAATGCCCTAAGAAATGTTTATCCATTGGGAATGGGTAATCATATTCAAAAAATAAAGCTAAGAAGTTTTTTCTTTCTTCTCTAGTGAATTTATTGAGGTATAATTGTTGGGGGTTTTGTGGGTCACAATCAACTTCAGGTACCGAACAAATTAATAAAATTTTTATATCGGGTTTTCTCTCCAATAATTTTTTACAAACATCATAAAAAATATTAAGTCTTTTAAACGTTACTGCTCTTGTTACGAATAACACATCAAAAGTCTTTTCTGTGGAAGGGTGATATAGGTTTGGGGAGAAATTACAACAATCCATATCTAAACAATTTCCACCACCTTGTAAATCAATTACATTGCAAAGGCTACTATCATAGAAATTGTTATGTTGGCAGGGTTGCCAATTATGGTGTAGTAGATATATCCAGTCTTTCCTATTTTCTTGTAGATATTTTAAAGTATTACCCACTACTACTTCCCTACTTTCAGGTGAGGTAAAGGATATTACACCTCTTGTTTCATTTGGTAATTTGAATATACATGCCATTTTATTTTCTTTTATAAATTTCTAAAACATTATCACCACTTCCTGATATGTGCGTTAATTCTAGATTATGTCTATTAATGATATACGACCAATAATCCTTACCCATTTTTCTCCTTAAATATGGTTTAAATGTCTCTTCAGAATGTGGATTTTTTGCGATTGTAACTGCGTCATATTCATATTTAGGGGTATCATACCAATGAATAGCAATGTAGTCGCATTTTTGTGACGCTAACCCCATAATGAGATCAGGACTTTCAATACATTCTAACATATGTGATAATATCCCAAAATTAAATTTCTCATTAGTGTTAGTGATATATTTAAATATATCCTCTTTTATAACTCTATCACCATCACCAACAACCTCTTTAGCTACTCTAATTAATGAATCTGTAATATCAATACCCGTATAAATAAGTTTAGGGTTGTTTATTTTTAATATAGGGTATATTTGTGCATTTCCACATCCAATATCTAATACTTTAGGGTTGTCACTAATGGTAGAAATAAACCTTGATAATTCTTCCTTCATTTGTTTTGGGTAGTAATGTAAATAGTTTTTAGCGACATCATCACCCAAATTACCCCACGACTGATTTGTTATTTCTGTATTAATATCCATATTTATAATTTTTCTAGTATTATTCTGTAAGTATCTGTTGTAACATCTTTAAGAAGAATATTATAACCTAAATCTATATTAGACTGATAAAAGTCATCCCATTGTTGTTCATCCTTAATGTTAATGTGTAATGCATCAAACCCATGTTGTTTTGAGATTACATCTAAATAAGCATCTCCCATAGCATTTGAATGGAAAACAAATTTCCTTGCAACCCTCAATTCCTCTTTTAATGTCTCTAACTCCCACTCAACAGGTATATGTTCTAAACCATCTAAGTGTTGGACAACATCGTATGAATCATCCTCTAAAGTTAATTGGTGTGAACTCATTTCTTTAGCGTTTAACCCTAAATTAGTTAGTTCTGTTACCACATAATCAGAAATATCTACACCACAATAATCAATACCAATGGAGTCTAAATGTTTTATAATTTCACCTGCACCTAAACCAACCTCTAAAAAACTATTTTTTTCAGTTAATAATTCTTGCCATTTAGTATGAAACGGATCACTATTATTTAATAATATACCTAATTGTCTACCATACCCAACCTGATTCTCACTAATCCCTGTGAATTTATGGATAACATTATATTTTTCTCTTTCGTGTTTAATTAAATCTTTCATATTTAAATTTTATTTAAATAAATATTATTATTAATTTTGTCTATCATATACCCATACTTCCCACATAATTCTAAAAAAATAGTTTCATTATGATAAAAAGCGTATGTGGTGATTTCATCATAAGCAGTATAAGTTTCATGGTAACTTTCTTTGTCAGTTAATTTCATTCTACCTATCAGTATACTTTTAGGTGTTAATGACATTATATAATCTAAAGCCTCATCACCATTCGGTAAAACATCTAATAATGCACCCATATGTATCAAATCAAATTTTGACACATACTTATAGTCTAATGATAGGTAATCTTTAACTGAAAAGGAATCTTCAGACCAAGTTTTTTTAGCTATTTTAATGGCGTTTTCGGAGTAATCAATACCATAATATTTAAGTGATGGTAATTCTCTTTTACAGAGTTCATGTAATGCACCACATCCACAACCAACATCTAATATCGATAGTGGTTTAAATTTTTTAATTAAATTAATGAAATCATACCAATGAGGTGGGTAGGAGTTGTCTAACTCTTTAATATTAAGCTCTAATTGTTTTTCGAAAACATTACTATATTTCCATGCTTCTTTCACATCTTTCATATGCATCTTTTATATGTCTTTTAGCACCACCTTGAAAATGTAATGCGTTAAATCTTATTTCTTTATTTATTCTATGATTATATATATAAGGTATCCCATTCCTCATTTTAAAATTCTTTAAACCATTTACGAAGTCGAATCCTTGATCTTCTGCATTAATATTATGATCATAAGTAGTGTTATCTATTATGTGCATCATTTCACCTACCTTACCAGGACCACCACCACAATCACTATGATAATGAAAATACTCTAAAAATGTCATATCACATACACCACCAGGTAATTTACATTCTTGTCTAATAGTAAAGTGGGAAGCTATTTTTTTATAATTATAAGAACCCTTATTTGTGTAAGTGTCCATTAATAATTTACAAAAATTATTAACTGAATCTAATGTGATGAAGGAGGATGTTGCTGCGGTACGATGTAAAAGAGTCATATCAAACTGACTATATTTTAACCATTCCTCATTAACATCTGCAAATAATAAAACATCTGAATCTATATAAAATACATTT